>R25__coassemble_1708_pt1 | contig 10628 bp, 9 predicted proteins | sample R25__metabat2_low_PE_006 | metagenome-assembled genome bin R25 | reverse complement strand
ACATGCTTCTGTTGGCTGGCATCAGCATATCGGTGAGACAGAGCCTTATTATATCTTACAGGGACAGGGAATCTTCGTGGATAATGACGGAAGCCGTACTTTGGTAGGACCTGGAGACGTATGTACGATCATTCCCGGACAGTCCCATTCGATCGAGAATGCTTCTGAGACAGAAGATTTATTCTTCATGGCCTTAATCCATAAAGCTTAAAAATATGCATCTATATTTGTTAAAAAAAAGCCATCGGAATCAGATACCGATGGCTTTTTTATATACATAGGGTAATGATGTGAAAAGAAATGCTTCTTTTTTTGAGAAGATTATTCCTCCGGCCGAGTTGCCTTATAGAAATAATATTCTGAGCCAGCCAGATTACCATCCTCTAAGTCAGAAACACTGATCCAGTCACCATAAGCATTGGTTCCACGCTTCGGAAGGTAATGAGGATCATGTAAAAGAAACATCTTCTTTTCCTTATTATAGTTCGAGATACATACATAATGTCCAGGGACATGGGCAATCGCAACATCCCCCTCTTTTAGCTTGTCTTTTAATTCATCGATGGAGCCGGAGCTGCCATCGTATTTGAAACCATATTTTTTACCAAACTTCTTAGCAGCTGCTTTGAAAAAACCACTGTCCGTACCATTATCCAATACACGATAATTCTCCTTGACAGCATATCTGGCTAATTCATAAGGACTCGCATACATACCGGTTGCAGCATAGATCGCATTCATAGTAGAAAAGATACCACAAGCTGAGGTACAGAAAACATTACTGGAAGGATCGGAATTCTCACCGGGACCGTAATAGTAACCGGCCCAATCTGCATCAAATTGTGCAAAGACACGGATGGCATTATCGGCAATGGCTCTGTTATAGCGGGTGATACGCCAACAGGCTTTTTTATTCTGTTCAAAATAAATGATGCCTGACTTATCCTGGATCAGATAGCGGTTGGTTACCGAATCCTTAATACAAAAATAATTTCCCTTACGGATGACCTTAAAAGCTCCGGCGGTCTCTTTTGAACCCCAAAAATCCCCGCCATCCTCTTCAAAGAGAGGATCCGGCTGCAGATACTTTCCGGTTTTTCGATTCTTTATACGAAATAGATCATCGCCCAAATAAGTAAACTTACACTCGAATGCATCAATAATAGAGACATCCACATCGAATCCTAAAGAAGTAGAAAAGGTATCGATTTCTTTTACACATTTTACTTGATACTCTCCATTTGCCAGGATCTGCTTGTCCCTGCCATCATATATAAGACAATTCGACTCAAAATCTCCACTAGTGATCCATCCACTATGACTTTCTCCCTTTTTTTGATACTCAATCTGATACCAATCCGAATCTTCTTTCCATGCTTTGATTCCTTTAAACTGAGACAGGTAAGTAACCAAATCCCCACCCATATCAGAATATACAGGAATCTCATATCGAACCGTGGCATAAATGGCATCGGTTTTTCTTTCATATACATGCTCAAATGCATAGGATTGTAGTGGAAGAAAAAGACAAAGGAGAAGGCTAAACATAAAAATATGTCTTTTCATTATGAATCATTCCTCCAAAAACTTGAATAACATTAGGCATTATATCATAAATAATATATTTTTAAAAGAAGTTTTTTAAGGCAATGGCAAAGCACATGACCATAATTCTCATAGATTTCGGACAAACAAATTTCTCTAAAAACTAAAATTTCTCCTTTAAATGTGAAAAAAGTGTGTTATACTTATAAATAACTATATTTTTCTTTGGTGATCTATAATGTTAAGAAATTTTGATTTGAATAAATATACAGATGGATGTTTGTATCATCAAAATGACATGGTCAAGTTAGGCTGCAAGGATTGTCAGGGCTGCAGTTTCTGCTGCCGTGATATGGAGGCCTTGGTATTAGATCCTTATGACATCGCAGAACTTAAGAAAGGCCTATCCATGGATTTTGAGAATCTACTGGAGCATGGAATTATCCTTCGTCTCATCGATGGTCTATTATTGCCTGTTATGGATACCCAGGCAAAGAATAAGGCCTGTGCCTTTTTAAATGAAGAGGGAAGATGTTCGATTCATTCCTTCCGACCAGGAATCTGCCGGCTCTTTCCCTTGGCCAGATATTATCATGACGATACTTTTTCCTATATCCTGCAGTCACAGGAATGTAGGAAGCATCCCAGCGAAAAGATAAAGATTCGTCATTGGCTTGGAATCCCTTCCTTAAAAGCCTATGAAAGATTCGTTCTTATATGGCATGATTTTTTAAAAGAAATAAAAGAAAGCTTGCCTCAAGTCGAAGAAAGCCAGGAAAGGATTTTACATCTTTATCTTTTAAAGACCTTTTATCAAGAGGATTATCTCGATTTCTATCAGGAAGTTGAGCGTAAAATCGCGCAATCATATTCTATTTTGGGATTGCGTTGATCATTTCACCCAAAAGTTATAAATTTTTCCGTAAGCATGCAATAATTAGCATGGATTTTACATTTTCTAAATAGTATCTTACGGGAAAAATTCATCATTTGCTTTTAAGGAGAACCATCACATGGGGGATCGGAAAGAACAAAAGCATGTTCATATCCCGGAAGAACTGTTTGAGAGAATTGCTTCCGGTGATGACGAGGCGTTTGAAAGCTTATATTATTTAAGTTATCGCCCGATTTATGCTTTTTTACTCTCATTTACATTAAATAAAGAAGATGCAGATGATTTGATGCAGGATACTTTTATTCGTATTCGTGATGCTGCACATCTGTATAAAAAACAAGGCAACCCCATGGCTTGGATGATGAAGATTGCCAAAAATCTCTTTCTTATGAAGAAAAGGAAGGAGAAGGGAAAGGAAACCATCCACGAGGAAGGCGTACTTGAATTTATTGAGAATACATTTCACGAAATCGATGCAGCGGAGAACAAAATGTTTCTAGAAGAGCTCTTTCTTCATATCTCAGAAGAAGAGAGAGAAATCATCGTGATGAATGTATTGACCGGACTTACCTTTAAAGAAATCTCTATGATGCTTGGTAAGCCCATTGGAACCGTCCTTTCCAAGTATCATCGAGCTATGAAAAAATTAAAAAAATTGTCCGATCCTATGGAAGAAGGGAGATGATAAGATGTATCATAAGGTAGAGGATCAGCTCCATCGAAATTTTGATTCGATTGCCCCGGATCTGTTTACCCAGATAAAAGATGCAGATATTCATCGAATTGAGTCAGAGGATATTTTATTTTCTGAATTACCCAATCTTGAATCGAAGAAGAAAGAAAGTAAGTGTTTCTCCTTTTCTTTACGATATGCAGCAATCGCTGCTTGTCTGGTATTCTTTCTACTTATTTCCACCATTTATGCGATCAGCATGAACAGGACAGCAGGGAAGGTTACTGTGGAGATGGAATCTACAGTATGTATGTCCTTGAATCGATCCAATAAGATCATTCATGTTGAGATTGATAAGAAGGATAAGTCAGGCATTGACGAAAGCAAGCTGAAAGGAATGGATTTGGAAGAAGCTTTAGATTATATCCTTGATACCCAACGCCAGCAAGCAAGTCATAAGAAGATTACCATTCGTTATGACAGTGAGAATAAACAGGAATCGACCAGGAAGAAGATCGAAGAGGTAAGTAAGGAATATTCAGATTTGGATATTAATGCACAGTGTCAGAATTATGCGAAGAATTCCATGATATCTGATCGCAGGAGCAGCGCTCCTTCTACATCGAAGATGTCAGATGGAAAGGAATCAATGAAAGCAAGTGATTCGCCGGTGATCAGCTCTCAAGAAGAGAAGGAATGTGATACAAAAGAAGGTTTAGCAGAAGATACAGCAGATGCTGCTTCCAATTCCGAAGAAGTCGCTTTGATTGCTGGATCGGACCAACCTTCCATGGACCCAAAAGAGGACACGGAGGATTCAACTACGACAGCTCTGCTTCAAAAGGAATCCGTGAAAGAAGACACAGAAGAAGCTGACATAGGAGAAGAAGCTTCCGGCGAGGAAGCGAGCAGTGATGCGGATGAAGATTTCTATGAGGCGACGGAAGAGCATAAGATAGATACGATATCAAGCTATGAAGAAGTGGTGGAAGAGAGTAAGTCAGACACGACTTCAGACTGCGAAGAGATGACACAGGAGCAGAAGATAGGAAACGGCTCCGATCATACAACATCCATAGAAGAGAATTAACTGTTAAATAAGGGTAGCCGAAAAGACAAAATCGGCTATTCTTTTTTTCGAAAAAAACATTCAAATCTATGGCATATCCTGTTATAATAGAAAAGACAAAGGAGAAGGATATGCTATATTTTTTGATAAATCCAGCTTCCAGAAAGAAAAAGTGTCTCCGTACCTGGAAGCTTATTGAGCGGGAATTAAAAAAAGAAAGAGTCATTTATCAGGTCATCTTATCTAAGAGCTATGATGATGTCAGTAATATAGCCAGAGGGCTTACTTCGGATCCTGAGGCAAAGGATGTCATTATCTTAGGTGGAGACGGGACCTTGAATGCCTTTTTAAATGGCATGATTTCCTGGAAGGAGATTCGTATCGGTTACTTGCCTTTTGGTAGTGGAAATGATTTCGCAAGGGGAATGAATATTACGACGAATTATAAGGAAGAATTATCCTTGATCCTCCATGATAAGAGGATTCGACATATCCATTATGGTATCGTTGATTATTCCTCCGGACGACAGCAGCGTTTTCTCGTCAGTTCCGGCATGGGTTATGATGCCAGAGTATGTTATGAGGTGGACCATTCTAGGATGAAGGCTTTTCTTAATCTTCTAGGTATTGGCAGACTGATCTATTTATATACCGGAGTGAAACACCTTCTGAGAGCCCGGACCTTTTCCGGAGCGGTTTATGTGGATGACGAATTGGTTTTGGAGGATGACCATATTTTATTTGGTTCGGTGCATATGCTTCCTTATGAGGGCGGGGGATTTCGGTTCTGTCCGGATGCTTATCCGGAAAGTGATTTTTTGCATATGTGTGTCGCAGCCGGTATTGCCAAGCGTAAGATTCCATTTATCATACCTCAGGCTTTTGTAGGAACGCATATTTATAATCAAGGCGTTTATCAATATAAGGGGTCTCAGATCAGAATTACAGCTTCCCAGCCACAGTACGTTCATACCGATGGTGAGACGGACCATATGTATGATGACATCTCCTTTTCCGTTTCTGAGGATACCATTATGTTTTTAAATTAAGATTCAGGATGCTTCGGCATCCTTTTCTTTATTCATCATAAGTTACAAAAACTGTATTTGGCCGAAAGTTATTCTGAGAGGACATCTCATTTTACAGACTAAGGTGAAAGGTTCACACTATTTTTTAGAAAAATGGGATTAGCACTCATCACTTGACAGTGCTAACAGTCTGTGACATAATAAAGTAAGATATCATAAATCATATCAGGAAAGAAGGTGGATCTATGATTTATTGGAAATTAGACGAAGAAACCATTCGGTGTCTGATTAATAAAGATGAAATCAGCCAGATGGGATTTGACTTAAATGGCATATCTCATGATTCTGATCTCATGTCCGATTTTTTGAATGCTTTGGTGGATGAATCTCACAAATATATTGATTGGAATACGGACAATGGGATTCAAAACTATGCAGCCAGAGCCTTGCCGGCCGATCAGTTCTTAATTACCATTAGTTGTACTTATAAGGATGAGGCCATCAATCAGGACCTGAATCAGATTCGCCGTATGTTCCAGGCGTTGAATCAGCTGCTACAGCCGGAACGTATGCAGGAGATTGAACAGTTATCCGGGGAAGAGAAAGAAAAAGCATTTGCAGAGCTTTCCAAGGATCTTCATGATATTTTTACGGGAAAGAAAGCTTTAGAGGATAAAAAGGAAGAGAAGGCGGAAAGTCCTGACGATTTTGAAATCGAGATGATTTCTCAGGAGACAGAACCTTCTTCCGCTAAGACAGCCTCTTCATCGGAAGGAGCCAAAACGGATACTTTGCCGGCACAGATGCTTACCTTTGATACCATGGCTTCCCTCCTGGAATTTTGTTCTCTCCTGGATTCTTCCTACTGTTTTGCCTCTCAGCTTTATCGTTACGAAGAGAGATATTTTCTTTTGGTGGACTTTAAACCGGAAGATGATAATGTACAGGTGATCACTTTTATGATCACAGCGGAGGAGTTTGGTGCTCAGGTAGAAGCAGAAGATTTCCATGGATATTACTTGAAAGAGCATGGAGATTTATTGATTGGTCAAGATGCCATAAAGACCTTATGTTCGCTGGCATAATGATCGGATTCTGATCGATTGGAAGCAGAGAAAGTATGTTGGAGGTTTCATCTTGGAATTAAGAGATTATTTTTCAGACAGAGAACGGGAGGAATACGAGTCGCATCTTCGGAGATTAGCTTATGATGACCGGGATGCCATCATGTATCAAAATATGCTTGATTTTCTCTGGCCTTATGTGATTGGTGAGAAAAGAATTCCGGATCAGAACATGATCTTTGAGGAATATAGCAGATGGAATCTTCAGATGATCGAAAAGGTGCTTTATCATCCCCATGATCTTCCTTATGCGAATATTCGTCGTTGCTATCAGTCAATCTTAGAATTGATCCGACATCGGCCGGAGGAAGGGTTAAAGGAATTAGAAGCCATCGGAAGAGAAAGTTTTTCTTATGATGGTAAGCCGGCCAAGATTCGCATGGACGCCAGGGGCAGAGTTTTTCGTCCCATGTCTAAGTTATTTGTGATCTATAATTATGCGAAGTATTACTTACACCATGGGATGGCGGCAGAATATCAGGCTTTAAAAGAAAACTACTCCTATGCTTTCATGGAATTTCAAGATGGAGAACACCTTTCCCACGACCAATATCTCGAGGAACAGATGCAGATATTAAAGGATAAGATTATCTATCCTGTGGAAGAGAAGGTGTATAAGATTCCATGGGGACCTAAGGATTTTTATCTCTATTATGATGAGCATTCTTATATTCCTTTATAATTCGTAATTTAACCATGATACGCTTTTTCTTCTGCCAAGAGCAGAGTGTGGCAGAATATATAAGTCAAAACTATAACTAGTCATAAAAACATGGTAGATGAATATTACCTGATTTTAAGATATAATTTTAAGCGGTGATCCGTTGATCCACTTCATCTTATGTAGATTGTAAAAAGTTAGTAAAAAAGGAGAATACATTATGAGCAATTATTCCATTGAAACCAAGTGTGTACAGGGAGGCTATACTCCTGGGAATGGTGAACCAAGACAGGTACCGATCGTTCAGAGTACTACTTTTAAATATGCTACCAGCGAAGATATGGGTAAGTTATTTGACTTAGAAGCAGATGGCTATTTCTATACCAGATTACAGAATCCAACCAACGATTATGTGGCGAAAAAGATCTGTGAACTTGAAGGTGGTACCGCTGCTATGCTTACCTCCTCCGGTCAGGCAGCTTCCTTCTATTCCGTATTCAATATCGCTTCCTGTGGAGATCATGTGGTATCTTCTTCCTCCATCTATGGCGGAACCTTTAACCTCTTCTCCGTAACCATGAAGCGTATGGGCATCGATTTTACTTTCGTCGATCCGAACTGCTCCGAAGAAGAGCTCAATGCCGCTTTCCGTCCGAATACCAAGGCTGTTTTCGGAGAAACCATTGCGAATCCGGCGCTTACCGTTCTCGACATCGAGAAGTTTGCAAAAGCAGCCCATGCTCATGGGGTTCCTCTGATCGTGGATAATACCTTTGCAACTCCTGTCAACTGTCGTCCATTTGAATGGGGCGCTGATATCGTTACCCATTCTACGACCAAATATATGGATGGTCATGGTGCAGGCGTTGGCGGCTGTATCGTAGACAGTGGTAAATTCGATTGGACCAAATATCCGGAGAAGTTCCCGGGACTTTGCACACCAGACGAGAGTTATCATGGTGTTACCTATACAGAGCGTTTTGGCTTAGGCGGCGCTTTTATTACCAAATGTACCGCTCAGCTTATGAGAGATTTTGGTTCCATTCAGTCTCCACAGAATGCCTTCCTTTTGAACATGGGTCTGGAAAGTCTTCATGTACGTATGAAGCGTCACTGTGAGAATGGATTGGCTGTTGCTAAGTTCTTAGAAGCTCATGATCTTGTCACTTATGTAAATTATTGCGGACTGGAAAGTGATCCATATCATGCTATGGCAGAGAAGTATCTTCCGAATGGTTCCTGTGGTGTCGTAAGCTTCGGTGTGAAGGGCGGAAGAAAAGCTGCAGAAGCCTTCATGAAGGCCATGAAGCTTGGTGCCATCGAGACGCATGTGGCAGATGCCAGAACCTGCTGTCTCCATCCGGCAAGCGCAACTCACCGCCAGATGAGTGATGCAGAGATGGAAGCTTGTGGTGTAAAACCGGACTTAATCCGTTACTCCTGTGGTTTGGAGAATGCAGAAGACCTGATCGCGGATATCGCGCAGGCTTTAGAGACCATTCGTGATTTTAAAGCTTAATTGATCGATGAATTACTCCTATATCGATGAATGCATTTTACATGAATTAGTATACTTCGATAAATATTTTATTCATAAATGAATTGATAAAAAGACCGATATCTATCGGTCTTTTTTGTCCTTTTTCCTTGCCATCTGCTATCACATTCCAAGTGTAAAATCTTGCATCAAATTAGTGAATATGATAGTATTTTATATAAGAATATACTTCATGAAAGGAAAGAAGTCGATAAAGTTATGAATGAAAGATTTGAATTAGCGATGAATTTTGAGGGCGATTCCATTGAAGTCATTGCGGTAGATGGTGAAAAACTGGCAGGTATCATGTATGTGAAGGCGAATCCTTATGATTATTCCGTGGAACATTTTAGAATCATGGACGCCTCTTCCGGGTCCGAGTTAACGGGCTTGCTCCTTGATTATTTTTTGAAAGAAATTTCCAGGATTGATTCTTATCCGGTAAATATATTATTCTCTTCCGCGCTTTACCCGGAGGAGATCTGCGATGCGATCCGAAGCAGAGAAGACTTCTATACTGTAAAGGCCGGAGACCAATATCGAGGGGTGGTTCGCGATCTCTATGACACGGAAAATGTACAGAAAATATTGAACAAGCCCGAAAAAAGTAAGATCAGGACCTTGAAGGAGATTCCCAATCATTTTCTGATTCAACTCTATGAGCTCTTAGAGAATCTCTCGCTTTCCTCTTTCCAGGATTATAAGGAATTTAAAGAAAAGGTAGATCTGGATACTTCTTATATCTATATCGATGAGGATGCCATTGGAGCAGGTATTCTGCTTTCCAAAGAGGATAAGGATCAAGTGACGGTTTATGCCATGTTTTCTCAGAACAGACCGGTGCCACTTATGTATACCATATCTTATGCGACAAAAGCAGTCTACGAGAAGAATGAGAATATGGAATTAGATATGTTATGTACCAACGATGTCGCTTCTTCCCTGGTAGAGAAATTATTTGAGGGCAAGCTGCAGGAACATAAGGAAGTTTATCTGGCCTCTTGGAATATGCTTGAGCCGGATGATATGGATGAGGAGATATAGGAGATTTTTTATGTATACTTTGGAAAATAAATTAAAAGATGAACAAACGGCGAATCAATTATTAAGAAAGGAAGAGAGCCATTTATCGGGCATCAATATAGGAGAAGTCGTAAAGGAGAAGGATGATTATCTTAAGAATAGTTATGATACGAAAGCCAGTGATCAATTGCTGAATGCTTCCGAAGGAGCCGCTTATGATTATCAATCCGAAAAAGAGCATTATCTTCGCCTCAAAGAGAATATTGATCTCGTTAAAAATTATGATAAGTTAAAAGGAAAATTAAAAAAGCAGGAACAAATCGAGATAGAAAAAGGCAAAGAAGAGATGGAACAGATCTCCGGCCGAAGCAGTTCGCAAAGAGCGAAGAAGCTAGACGCCATGAAGGATTATTCCAAGGAGATTACCAAGTCATATGATAAGCTTTCTTCTCTGGAGGAAGAAATGAGAGAGGATGACTTCTCCTTTATCGAAAAAGGGGAATCCGGAGAGATCGTTGAGAAAGAATATACGGATAAGCAACAGAAGAAGAAACTGAAATCCTATGCCAACAAGAGTTATGAAAGACTGATGCTAAAACTGGAGCTGTTTGACTCCAAAATGATGTATCAATATAAGTTTATTAAGGCTTTTGGAAAGAAAGATTCCTTGGAAGAAGAAAAATTAAGCCACAATAAGCTGATCTTCTTAAAGAGAAAGCTGTCTCTCCTTGATAATTATTCAAAAGATCAGAAGTATCTGGTGAAATTATTAAAGGTAAATAAAAAGCTGGAGAGCTTAAAGAAAGATTTGAGGAAAGAGATGCAGAAAACAGAGACTGAATATCAGAATCTGAAAGCAAAAGATATAGAGCTGGAAGGCAAAAAAGATTTTGTGGATTATGACGAAGAAGAGTTTGACAGAACATACGAAAAAGGAAAAGCTTCCACGAGAGAAAACCTTTTGGATGCGAAAAAGAAGCTGAATGATCAAATAAGCGCTTCCAAGAAATCCAGCAATCCGTTAAATGAATTTATCTATAGAAATATAAGACAAATGTATCAAATACAATATG
>R25__coassemble_1664_pt1 | contig 10794 bp, 13 predicted proteins | sample R25__metabat2_low_PE_006 | metagenome-assembled genome bin R25 | reverse complement strand
GAATATTACTTGTTCAGAGTCTCTTTATAATACTCGTAAGTCCTTTGCGTCATCGGATCCACGGTGATATTTCTACTATTTAAATAAACGATAGAATCCTCCAGAATACGATATAAGCAATCATCTAAATTAACAAATGCCAAAGCTCTTACTTCCGGCAGATTCTTAGCCTGGTCACGATTTGGCTCCATAAAATCTGCCACATAGAGAATTTTATCCAAGAGACTCATGGCAGGCTTACCGGTGGTATGCCAGGTAATGGCAGATAAAACCTCCTCGTCATCCACTCCATAGCGCTCCTTTGCAAAGGCAGCTCCTAACTTCGCATGTAATAACTCCGGATTTTTCTCTTCATATTCTGATACGCTTAAATGAAAATATTGGCAATAATGTAATTTTTCTTCTGTTGAGAGCTGTTTTGCACAATCATGTAATAAGCCGGCAAGAATCGCCTGATCCATATCGGCACCATAGCGCATTGCTAGACAAGCAGAAGTATATTCCACACCAAGGGTATGCTCATATCTCTTTGAAGAAAGAATCTTCTTTAAATCCTTTTTCATTTCTTTTCTTGTCATCTCTTTCACCTTCTTATCAATTTTACTCTTCGTAGACATGATTTAAATAAATGTAATCGATCACTTTCTGTGGAAGCAGATAACGGATGCTCTTTCCATTCTTAATGCGTTTACGGATGTCATTGGATGCAATCTCCATGATCGGTGCATCAAGCTTCTCGATTTTTGCCTCATATTTATTGACAATATAATCAATCTGACTATCAAGGGCAGAAGCAGCTCCGGCACCACGACCAGCCACAATAATATGAGTCATACGGAAAATATCTTCTACCCGATACCAGCTTTCGATATGATAAAGGGAATCTGCACCCATGATGAAATAATATTCACATTCCGGATGCTCTTGTGTCAGATGCTCCAAGGTCTCTACCGTATAGGTCGTTCCCTCTCTATGGATTTCTTCCAGGGATAACTTGAAATGGTCATTATCTTCGATGGCCAACTGAACCATCTCGATTCTTTGCTCTTCCGTGATATCCTTAGGCATTTCCTTATAATAAGTATTTTTTGTAGGCATAATGAGAACACGATCCAATTCAAACTGATGGTAGGCTCTTTCTGCCAAAAGCAAATGACCATGATGAATGGGATTAAAAGTCCCTCCCATAATGCCGATCTTCTTTTTCTGTATTTCCATATTATTTCACTTTTGGCAATTCAATCTTGCTATTTTCTTTTGCCTGTTTAAATAGTACAAATTTCTTTCCGATTACCGTAACCACTTCTGAACGAGTTCGTTCTGCAACCAATTCTGCGATTTCTCTTGGATCATCAAAACAATTTTTCAGAATTGCAATTTTAACCAATTCTCTTTTTTCGATGGCCTCTCTGATCGATTCGATCACTTCCGGAGTAATGGATGCTTTTCCTACATGACAGATTGGTTCCATCTGAGAAGCCAGACCTCTTAAATAAGCACGCTGTTTACTTGTCATATTAATTCCTTTCTCCTATCATCACATTATGATGTCCTAAAATATCAGTAATAGCATCTAAGCTAATTTGAAAAATATTTTGTCTGCATCCTTAGGCAGACCGTGAAAAATATAGTAGGCTCTTACATTTCCCACCATGATAAACGGATTATTTATAATAATCAAATTCGTGATAGAATACACGAACGGTATCTTCTTCTTCGATTCCTAATTCTTCCAAACGCTCCAAAACTCCATTTTCCTTCATGAAATTCTGGAAGAAAGCGAAACCTTTTTCGGATTCTAAATTCGTATATCCAAGCATACGCTCTACCTTTGCGCCCTCTACACTGAAGACACCATCTTCTACCTTGGTTACGATAATACTTTCCTTTGTATCGTCGAGCTCTTCTTCCGGGAAATATTCCTGTTCAAATTCCGTTGGTGCATCCGGTAATTCCTTCAGTAATGTATTCACATACCACAAAAGCTCCTTCACACCTTCTCCACTAACCGCTGAAATCGGAAAAATCTTTACAGCATCACCGAAGGCATCATGTAGCAATTCCATGACGATTTCACGCTCATCCTCCGGAAGAACATCCATTTTATTGGCGGCAATTACCTGTGGACGCTTGCTAAGATCCGCATTATAGCTCTCTAATTCCTTATTTATGGCTTTGATATCTTCGATAGGATCTCTGCCTTCCACAGAAGCTCCATCTACCAAATGAATAAAAACCTTGGTACGCTCGATATGACGTAAAAACTGGTATCCAAGGCCGACACCTTCGGAAGCTCCCTCGATGATACCTGGAATATCTGCGATCACAAAGCCATTTCCTTCTGCTAAATCTACCACACCCAGATTAGGATTCAGAGTGGTGAAATGATAATTGGCAATTTTAGGCTTGGCATTGGTTACACGAGACAGGAAAGTGGATTTCCCTACGTTTGGAAAGCCGACCAAGCCCACATCTGCGATCACTTTAAGTTCCAGGTCCACCCATAATTCCTTGGCATCTTGCCCTGGCTGTGCATATTTCGGAGCCTGCATGGTAGCAGTTGCATAATGCTGATTCCCTTTTCCACCTCGACCACCTTTTAATAAAACAACCGGTTCTTTTTTATTGGACATATCCAGAATTACTTTTCCGGACTCTGCTTCTTTGATTACAGTACCTGCAGGTACTTTTATCACTTTATCTTCCCCATTTGCTCCGGTACAATGACGCTTACCGCCGGGCTGACCGTCTCCGGCGACATATTTTCTCTTATGGCGATAGTCCACCAGGGTATTCAGTCCTGGATCGACCACAAAAATCAAATCGCCACCTTTTCCGCCGTCACCACCGTCAGGACCACCATCCGGGACATATTTTTCACGACGGAAACTAACATGTCCATCGCCACCTTTTCCGGAACGGATATAAATACGGGCACGATCTGCAAACATCAATACTCACATCCTTTCTACGGTTACTTCTTTATGCATTTGCTTATCATAGAATCTTCATTTCTCTTATTCATAGAAAACTTCCATGCGACATGCGTCGCTCCACAAGGGATGATACGCTTTCGGAATTGCTCCGCTGCTGAAGCAGCTTCCACAATTCCGCCAACGAAAATCTCGTACTCTATGGGGCCCCTACCCTAATCGTACTCGATTTTTGTTGGTTCGCCATAGTCTGAAGAATGTTCGCATGTAAGCCCTTAAGGGCTTTCTGCTCCCATTTTCAGACCATGGACTCACGCGTATCATAAAAAACACGCATGTGATTTCTCACGCCACAGACTATGATTGGATTCTTTCTTATCTACCATTATATATAAATCAAAAGCAGCAATTCAAGATAAATTTATCTTGTCGAAGAAGACTCTCACTTATAAAAGTAGTGAGTAAAAGATTAATTTCATCAAGTGGAAGTGAAATCTGCGACTTCGATAAAAAGCTCTGGCTGATTGCAGGGCGTTCTTGAATTCATGCGTAAAAAAGCGGCTTCAAAAAATATCGAAGCCGCTAAATTGCACAAGATATATACGATACTCTATCTAGGATATACGGAGCACTGCTTTTTATCTCTACCTTTTCTTTCGAAACGTACAACACCATCTACTAATGCAAATAATGTATCATCACCACCACGTCCTACGTTAACGCCTGGATGAATCTTTGTACCACGCTGTCTATAAAGAATATTACCAGCTTTAACAAACTGACCGTCTGCGCGTTTCGCACCAAGTCTCTTGGATTCGGAATCACGACCGTTCTTTGTAGAACCTACACCTTTTTTATGTGCGAAGAACTGAAGGTTCATTGTCATCATTGTTGTTACACCTCCTCTGTGTCAACTTTTAACCAGTCACCATACTGGGCAGCCACGGAATAGGCACCAATCTCATAAGATTTTAATAGAAGCGCAGCTTCCTCACTCGGCTCCTCTGAAAAGGCAATCGACATAAAACCGATTTCCTGAAGCTGATCAAACACAAATTCATCATCTGTCAAATGATCTAAACTATTCACAAGATTAATCGTGAGTACGGATACCGCACAACATACTAAATCAGCGCCTTCTTCAACACTGTCAGCATGACCGTTCACCTGAATACATCGAAATGTATGATTCTCAGGTCTTTTGTAGATTGTAATCTCAATCATTTCTTTTTACCAGTTTTTGTTTCTCACAAACAATGCTTATGCTGTACTATACGTAATCAGATTAAGCGTTGATCTTTTCGATCTTAACCTTTGTATATGGCTGTCTGTGACCCTGTTTTTTATGGTATCCAGTTTTTCTCTTGTACTTGTAAACGATAACCTTTTTAGCCTTACCGTCTTCAATTACAGAAGCTTCTACTGTTGCTCCGGCTACAACCGGATCACCAACCTTAACTTCGTCACCACTTACAACTAATACCTGATCAAATGTATAAGTGGAACCAGCTTCAGCACCAAGCTTTTCAACTTTGATTACATCGCCTTCGCTAACTTTATACTGTTTACCACCTGTTGCAATAATAGCGTACATACTGTGGCACCTCCTAATAATTACTCGCCGATTGTGGTGTCCCTTGGGAACTTCAACCTTACATCGTGCGGCATACGTCTAATATATTAACAGAGCATCTTCTTTCTGTCAATCTTTTTTTGATTTCTCATAAATTCCTTTTTGTATTTTTTTAAATACAAAAAGAGAATACGATTACGCTTCTGTTTCCTGCACCAGACGAATAAATTCATCTTTTTCTTCTGCCGTTTTCAATTTTGCAGTCCACATATGATTACCCATGGCTCCGGAAAGACTATCCGGAATCTCTTCATTTAATACGATCGAATCTGCAAAACGTGTCTCAATCTCTTCGACAGAGTGAATATATGGCTTGCCATAACGACGGCTGGCATAAACACAATAGTATTTCTCCTTGGTAAGATCGACATAAGTCTGATCATAGACAACCATATCTGCCCAGATACTATAGACATCAACGGAATTGGCATAATTATACATATCCGGAGTCCATCCACCGGCAGGTCGCATGTTTACTTCCAGTGCAACGATATCACCAGCCTGTCCCAGACCTTCTTTTCCTTCGATCAAACGGAAGAATTCCAAATGGAAGAAACGGCTCTTTACCCCAAAGGCTTTTACGGTAGCGCGACCCTTTTGACGTAAATCTTCCGGAAGCATATTTGCAGTATAATAAGCAAGATGACCTTTTTGATTCACGATGTCAGCCACACTTCTAGGCCAGGATACGACAGACTCAAAAATAATATCTCCATTACTGTCGGAGATGCCGTCATAGGACCAGATATCTCCTGTGATAAACTCTTCCATAATATAAGAAACCGGAAGCTTATTCTCATAGAAGTACTTCATATCTTCTTCATTAGAAAGCTTATAGCTATCCTCAGCACCCATGCCGCCATCCGGCTTCACGAATACAGGAAAACCGACTTCTTTGGCAAATGCCATACCTTCTTCCAGAGTAGATACCATATGATAACGTGCTACCGGAACACCTGCCTGCTCGTAAAACTTCTTCATGGAAGACTTTCTTCTGACATTGGCAACCTGTGCCGGCTGCATACCGGTTTTTATATTAAAATCCTCACGAAGTCTGGCATCCTGTTCCAACCAATACTCGTTATTACTCTCCAGCCAATCAATCTTCCCATACTTATGTGTGAAGAATCCCATGGCACGAACCATCTGATCGTAATCTTCCATGCTGGAAACACGATAATATTCCGTAAGACTATTTTTTAATTCCCAGGATAGATCATCATATGGTGTATCCCCAATACCTAATACATTCACTCCCCGCTGTTTTAAGCGATCACAGAAATTCCAATAGGAAGCCGGAAACTGTGGCGAAATAAAAACAAAATTCATAACGATTTCCCCTCTCATATAATGTTAAAAATACCCAATGATATACATCACCGGAGGATCAGCTGACCTCTTGATCATCTGATGGTAATTCATGGCATTCTTTCCACTGTTCATATAAAGACTTTCTTACTTTATTCCTGGTCATCTCCACCAAATAAAGTGCAGTAAAATCTATGACTCGGATCGGGATCCGATCCTTTTCACTTTCTTTTTTCAAAAAGGAAAAAATACTTTTTCGGCTTTCTTCCCCTTTCATATTGATAAAATCAACGAGAATCATACCGGAAAGGTTGCGCAGACGCAATTGACGAATGATCTCTGTGGCAGCTTCTTTATTCAAGCTTTCCGAGACAGCATCCGCATACTTCCTGCTTTTTATTACAGAACCGGAATTCACATCAATCACGACCATAGCCTCTGTCGGCTCGATCACAATACTGCCTCCTGACTTTAACAGGACCGTCTTATGAAGAGCCGTTTCATAAAAATGATCAAAACGATAGAGCTTATATAGATCATAATCATCACGATAGAAAGCAATTTTATTTGCAATATCGGACGAAGCACCGTAAAATGACAGCAATTCTTTATAGATTTCTTCCTCATCCGTAAGAATCTCATCCAAAGAGGACATCGGTAATTCCTGCGCAAGCCGAATATAATATGGTATCTGACCTTGCAAAAGTGTCTTACCGGGAGAAGCTTTGGCTCTTTGCATCATGGACTCATATTCCGTGAGTAATCCTTCTAATTCCTTGTTCAGAGTCTCTTCCTCTTCCTGGCAGGCATTGGTCCGAATGACCAAGCCAAAAGGGAGACTCTTTTTGCTTTTTTTGTTCGCAAAAGATAATGTCTTCCAATCATGTTGATCGATGACTTTCGATGCCAGATTAAGCAAGCACTCTCTTTTTGCCGGATCTTTAATCTTTCTCGAAATATTCAAGCCATGCTTTACAAAGGATAAAACAAAATACTTGCCGGTCAGACAGACATTACCATCCACAACCGGTAATTTCGTCTTGACAGCATCCTTACTAACCTGGACAAGGATCAGATCACCACCATATAGCTTATCCTCATGCCCTGGTGTCAGCTTTACCGGCGGTTCAGAGGAAGAAATCTTATAGAAGGCCTTCTGCGTCTTTGATAGCTCCACAAAAGCACCGTGAATCCCTTCCGCTACTTTCTCTACTCTGCCCACATAAATATTCCCAAGGATACTGGGATGATCCCTTCTTTCGCAATATAACTCTACTGCTTTTCCGTCTTGAAAATAGCCGTAGTATATCACATTATTCTTTCCGGTGATCACAAGCTTGTTCATATGCGGACCCTCAATCTATTCTTTTGCTTTGGCAGCCAGATACTCTTCATAGCCGGTCCGTTCCAAAAGATCCTCTCCCACAGCACCCAGAGGCATCAGCTTACCATCTCTTTCTAAATAGGTTTCTAAACGATGATACATAAAGCCAACCGGATCATAATCATAGCCCAGATAATTACAAAATGCTTCCATAACTGTATGTGGCTTCAGATTCTGCGCACTTCCAGTTACCAGCTTCAGAAAGATTCCTTCCTCACCCATCTGGTGAATCTCAAGAATCATCGGTGCAATATCTACCACCTTTTCACTTCGCTTGGTTTTCTTTCGGACATTGATTTCTTCCTGAAAGAAGAAGGGTTCGCAACGCTTAAGAAAAGCATCCTTTAAATAATACCCTTCCCGAAAGGTCACAAGATAATCGGCTGCTGCCGTCACCGCCATGCAATTCTTCTCTTTTTCGTCTATTCGACGAAACTCTAGAATTTCGATACCTTCGTTCATGACTGCATTTAAGCGACGCATCATTTCCTCACTGGAATAGGACCAGTCAAAAGAAGCGTCGACATATTCCGCCTGGCTGGTCATACCAATTCCCAATGGTGCCGCAAAGCTCATGATCTGATGAGGACTCATGCCTTTTGAGAAGGAAATCGGAAGCTCTGCCCGCATCATCGCTTTATGAAAATATCTCTGGACATCAAGATGTCCGATAAACTTAAGAATCCCACGCTTGGTCCACTTAATTCTTATTTTCATAACAGACACCTCCTCCAAATCTGGCTGCACCACAGGCAGAGCACTTCTGATGACAGTTCGGAGTCACTTCCGCATTCATGGCATGATTCCACTCCCGTTTCAGGAAAGCCTTTGTCACACCGATATCGATGAAATCCCAAGGGAAGATCTCATCTAAGCTTCGCTCTCGGGTTGTATAGAAGTGATAGTCCAAATCATTCTCTTCCAGGGCCTCCATCCAACGATCATAGAAGAAATACTCCGTCCAGGCATCATAGATACATCCCTTCTGATAGGCATCATAGATCACCTTACACAGACGTCGATCTCCACGGGCTAAAATTCCTTCTAATACAGTCGTCTTGGAATCATGCCATTTAAAATGAATACTACGATGATTATGTTCTGCTTTAAAGGCATCATTCACCAAATGGGCACGGCGACCATATTCCTGTGGATCCACCATCTGCGCCCACTGAAATGGGGTAAATGGCTTTGGCACAAAGAAGGAGCAGCTGGCACCAACCGATACTCTGCCATGGCGGTACTCCGGATCCATATCATAATATGCCATGGCGATCTTATCACAAAGATGGGCAATTCCCTTCATATCTTCTTCCGTTTCCGTCGGAAGTCCCATCATAAAATAGAGTTTCACTTTATTCCAGCCACCTTTGAAGGCCTCCAGGGCGCCTTGAAGAATGATATCCTCTGTAAGCCCCTTGTTAATGACATCACGCATACGCTGGGTGCCTGCCTCCGGAGCAAAGGTCAGGCTGCTTTTGCGTACATCCTGCACTTTACTCATAACATCAAGAGAAAAAGCATCGATGCGTAAAGATGGTAAACCAATATTTATATTCTTCGAACGATAATGATCGATCAGATAATTACACATTTCCGGTAATTTACTAAAATCAGAGGAGCTTAAGCTGCTTAAGGAAATCTCATCATTTCCTGTAGAAGCAAGCATCCGATCCGCAGTCTTTTCCAGCCAGCCTAAATCACGCTCCCTGGCCGGACGGTAAATCATACCGGCCTGGCAGAATCGACAGCCTCTGGTACAACCACGCTGAATCTCAAGAACGCAGCGGTCCTGTGTGACCTTAATATATGGAACCAAAGGCTTATCCTGATAATAAGTATCGGAAAGATCCATCTGAACCTGTTTTAAAATGGATCGTGGTAGGTCATCATAGATCGGATCAATGGAAGCGATGGTTCCATCCTCGTGTTAGGTCGTATGGTATAAGCAAGGAAAGTACATGCCCGGAATCTCTACCGCAACCCGATGCAAGAAATCATGACGGCTGCCACCTTGTGCTTTATGTTCTTTATAAAGATCCATCAGATCATAATATACCGTTTCCCCTTCACCGATATAAAAAATATCAAAGAAATCGGCCAAAGGTTCCGGATTATAAGTACAAGGACCACCACCGATCACGATCGGTGCATCCTCCCGACGGTCTTTCGAGTAGATTCCGATCTGCGCTAAATCAAGAATCTGTAAGATATTCGTATAGCACATCTCATACTGAATCGTTATGGCAAGAAAATCAAACATAAAAACAGGATCCTGGCTCTCTAAGGCAAACAAAGGAATCTTCTCTTCCCGCATGATACGATCCAAATCCACCCAAGGAGAGAATACGCGTTCGCAATAGATATCCTCTCTTCGGTTCATCATATCGTAAATAATCTTCATGCCAAGATGGGACATGCCAATCTCATAAACATCCGGAAAACACATGGCAAAACGAATATCTACCGATTCCGGATCCTTTTTCACTTCATTAATCTCATGACCGATATATCTTACCGGTTTTTCAATCTTCAGAAGGATCTCATCCTTCAATGCTAATAATTTATTCGGATCACCCATAATAAAACTCTTTCTACTATCTCGATTCCTATTGAACGGAAACTAACTCAATGCGGAAATTTAATTCTTTTCCGGCCATCTCATGATTGGCATCAAAGGTGATGCTATCTCCTTCTCTGGCTGTTACGATCACTGGGAACTGCTGTCCGTAATTATTGGTAAGATATACTCTTTCTCCAACTGTCAGATTCTCAGAACCCGGAAGGTTCGCTACCTCTAAAGTAATAATGGCATTGGGATCTACCGGACCATAAGCCTCTTCCGGCATAAGGTGAATATTGACAATCTGACCCACTTCCATGTCGACTACTGCTTTATCAAAGCCCGGAATCATCATACCTACACCGGAAGTAAATTCCAACGGTTCCCCACGACGATAAGAAGAATCAAATTCTGTTCCATCGTTGAAGGTACCGGAATAATGCACTCGAACGGATTTACCGGCATTTGGACCTTGGAAAATGATCTGAGGCGCACCGCCGCAACCGCCGGCGCAGCCACCACCGCAGCCTCCGCCACAGTTTCCGCCACATCCACAGGAATCCGCAGATTCTTCCTGATCATGATGATCACAGTTCACGCCGGCAGATTCCAATTCACCGGCAAGATACTGAGCCACAGCCTGGTCCACATCACCGGATGCACCGGTAATAACTTCGATGCCAAAGTCCGAGAGTGCATTCTGTGCTCCCTGGCCAAGTCCTCCGCAGATTAAAACATGAATCTCCTGCTGTGCTAAAAGTCCGGCAAGAGCAGAGTGTCCACTGCCGTTACTGGAAATAACTTCTGAGGATAAAACCTGTCCATCCTCAACTTCATACACCTTAAAAGCCTCGGTTCTGCCGAAATGTTCAAAAATCATACCGTTATCATAAGTTACCGCAATCTTCATCTTAAAAAATCCTATCTTATATTCATATAAAGTTCAATAAATTTTAGCAATATTGTTTTTCAT
>R25__coassemble_1645_pt1 | contig 10887 bp, 8 predicted proteins | sample R25__metabat2_low_PE_006 | metagenome-assembled genome bin R25 | reverse complement strand
ATTTTAACCATACTCCTCCATATAATATATTATGCAGAATAGATTCATCCTGAAGTATGGGTAATTTCTCATAGATTTCTGTGACATCCCCGATTTCCATCGTGAGATATTCTTTCATATCCTGCGGCTTTTTATGGATCAAAAAAAGTGGATTGAAATTTCCTTTTTTCTGATCCTCCTCGTAATCCATAACCGCATCCATGAGATAAATAAATTTTCCCAAAGCATTTCCCAGCTTTCGCATGGAGTCAGACCAGAAGTCTTCCTTGTAAACGAAAACTTCTTCTAACATTTGTCCCGAGCGATTGATAACCTCATCAATGCTTGCCTTTGAATTCTTTTCCAGGATCGATAGAGCTTTTAAACTTTCCTCGATGGATTTACATTGTCTGGGATAGAGGGTTTTTACCTTTTGATAGCCATTATATAATACACGGCCATAACATATTGCACTGATTTTTTTTTCATCTTGCCAATCGTCGAGGCACTTATAATAAGCCAAAGCGATTGTCATATCAGCTGCATAGTCAATAAATGGATTCCAGATTCTTTCCTTTTTCGAGAAAGGATGAGCAGAACAACGATATTCGATCGATTTCTCACAGGGTTCATAAAGACTGTTTAGCAAAAACGCCAGAAAAGTCATATCATAATTTAAGGTAAATCGCTGTAGATTCCCATATCTTTCCTTTAGGGAATGACAGATTCCGCAATAAAATGCACCATATCGCTTCTCTTCCTCTTCGGATAAGGCTTCTTTTAGACATATAACATAACCAAACATAATTTTTAAAACAAGCCATATACGCTGCTTGTATTCCGATTTTCTTTTGAGCAATCTTTCATAGACGTGCCGAAAAAGCATTTTAGGAGAAATCTTGCTTTTCTCTCTGCCTTCTCGCTTTGGCACTTCATAAAGAAGATTTGAGAATTTTTGTTGACATCTGCCATCATACCATAAAAAACTCAATAAAACCTCAATTATTTCTCAACAATTGTTGAGATTATAAGCTCTTTGAATGGATCGAAAGCAAATGTAATCTTGACATTCCTGATATATTTTCTTAAAGTGAACATAAGATGCTCAGTCATGCGAGACAGGGCATGTAGCGGAAAGCCATGCATCGGGAAACTGTGCACCGGGAAGCAAAGAAAGGAAGTGTTTTTTGTGTTTCACATATTAGTGGTAGAAGATGATAAGAGCTTGCGCCGACTTTTTTGTCGCGCACTCGTAAAGCATAATTTTCAAACCCTTGAGGCAGATCATGCCGAAGAAGCACTGGATATTCTGGAAAGTGAAATCGTAGATCTCATTATCACAGATGTCATGATGCCAGGAATCGATGGATTTGAACTGATCAAAATGATAAGGGCATCTGCCAACACGATTCCGATTCTGGTAATTACTGCAAAAGGAGAATTTTCTGATTTACAGACAGGCTTTGAAGCGGGCGCGGATGATTATATGGTCAAACCAATTAATATCAATGAAATGATTCTTCGCGTGAATGCGATCTTAAAAAGATCCATCAGTGTCCGGGAACAAAAGCTAACCTTTGGGAATACTAGCTTGGATTATCAGAATTGGACGATGATCGATAACCAAGGAAAACAGATTTTACCACAAAAAGAATTCCAGCTTTTATTTAAGATGATCTCTTACCCGGAACGAACCTTCACCAGACAGCAATTATTGGATGATATCTGGGGTCCGGATTATGAAGATTCCCACACCCTGGATGTACATATCAGCCGTTTGAGAGAAAAAATCAGACAGAATTCCGATTTTGAGATTAAAACCATTCGAGGTTTGGGCTATAAGGTGGTGAAACGATGAGACTTGGTTTATCCACCGAACATTTTCATCGATTTCAAAAAACCAGAAATCGATTTATCATAGGATTTTTCTCGATTGTGGGCCCTTTTTTCTTGTTTATTCTGCTGTTTTTACGGATTCTCTATCGATTTGGAATTCGAATTCCTTTTACATTAGGTCCCACATTATTTACCCTTCTGATTGCCGTATTATGCGTTCTTTTAGGCTTCTGGGTTTCTTATTATATTATGAACATGATTTTTCGACCGATCGAGAAATTATCCCAGGCATCCATAGAAGTGGCAAAAGGAAATTATAACGTACAGGTGACTTATCATGGCGCAGAAGAAGAGATTCAGATTGCGGTTGATAATTTTAATCGCATGGTAGAAGAATTACGCTCTGTAGAAATGATGCGTAATGATTTTATTTCCAATGTTTCCCATGAATTTAAGACTCCTCTCACCTCGATTATGGGATACGTCACCTTATTACAGGATTCCGAACTGACGGAGAAGGAAAGAGAAGAGTATATTCAGATGGCATTTTTCAACATTGAAAAATTAAATGATCTGACTACGGATATTCTTCAGCTTTCACGTTTGGAAAATCAGAATCAGAAACCCCAAAAAGAAAGTTATCGCTTGGACGAGCAGATCCGCCAGTCCATTCTTCTTATGGAACAGAAATGGAATGCCAAAAAATTAAATCTTGAGATTGATCTGCAAGAAATAAAATATGAAGGCTATCGCTCCCTTTTGTCTATGGTATGGACCAATCTGATCGGAAATGCCATAAAGTATAGTAACGAGGGAGGAAGCATCCATATCAGCCTGCATCCGACCCAATCCCGTATACAGTTTCGCGTAAAGGATAATGGCATAGGGATGGATCAGACGACTATGAATCATATTTTTGAAAAATTCTATCAGGGAGATACTTCCAGACAAGATCAAGGAAATGGCCTGGGACTGGCTCTTTGTTATAAGATTATTTCCTTAAGTGAAGGGTATATTTTTGTCAATAGCAGTCCCGGAAAAGGCAGCACATTTACCGTGGAACTACCACAACACTTTTGAACGATGAGAAGGAGAAAAAAGATGATTGTTTTTTTGACCAGCAGTCCGACGGGAGATTTGGACGGAAGATTTCGAGTGGATGGTATCGATAATCGGAATGCCTTCTGCGATGAATTAAGAAAAGTATGGAAAGAAAATAGCCGCTGCCTTTTGCTAACCGCAACACCGACCATTCATGCAAGGAGCGAGGAATTTGCAGGATTTTTATGGAACGCCTTGAATCAAAGCAATCTGACGACTCTTCAGGTGGATATTCTGGATGATCGTCATATGGAGATTAGCCAGGAAGAAATCAATGGATACGATTGCATTATTATGGGTGGGGGACATGTTCCGACACAGAATTCCTTTATACAAGCTCTGGGATTCAAAGAAAAGATGCAGGGATATGATGGTATTGTCATAGGAATCAGTGCCGGCTCCATGAACTGTGCAGAACTGGTATATGCTCAGCCGGAAGAAGCCGGAGAAGCGATAGATCCTTCTTACCAGCGCTTTCTTCCAGGTCTGGGACTTACGAATATAAATGTTTTACCACATTATCAGATGTTGAAAGGAACCAGTCTTGACGGTTTAAAATTATTTGAAGAAATCACCATGCCTGACTCCCAAGGAAAAACTTTTATCGCACTTCCTGACGGCAGTTATATCATGATAAGAGATCAGGAGGTAAAAATCTGCGGTCCTGCCCTAAGGATTTATCCCGATCATATGGAAGAAATAGAAAAGGAGACACTTTCTTCCGAAGAAGGGGAAAAATGAAGGAAGATTTTTTCAGAATAGAAACGCATTTTTTTGACGAATCACTCTCGGACATGGTATGATAAAATCATAGTAAGATTGGCAGGTTTCTTGATTGAGTGGAGGATATTATGGGATTTGAAGAAGGAAAAATATTGGGATTTGGTTGCATGAGAATGCCATTGTTAGATCGAAAGGATCAAGCATCCTTTGATTATGAGCAGATTGAAGCCATGTTTGATACATTCTTAGAACAAGGCTTTACTTATTTTGATACGGCTTATACCTATCATGCTTTTCAATCGGAGAATTGTGTGCGAAAGGCTTTGGTGGAACGTCATCCAAGGGACAGCTTTGAACTGACAACGAAGCTTTATTTATCGAAGCTTAAAACCGCGGAAGATATGGAGAACATTTTTCAGGATCAGCTTAAAAAATGTGGTGTGGACTATTTTGATTATTATCTGCTTCATAATATGGGACAGAGAGTCTATCGCAGATGCGTGGAAGTGGATGCCTTTCATTTTGTAAAAAAGAAAAAAGAGGCAGGCTTTGCCAAAAATGTGGGAATGTCCTTCCATGATTCTCCGGAATTGCTGGAGGATATCCTTTCTCAATACGCAGATTGTCTTGATTTCGTCCAGTTACAGGTTAATTATGTGGATATGGATCAAGCCAATGTTCAGAGTCGCAGGTGTCTGGAAGTTGCAAGAAAGTATGGTCTTCCGGTTGTGGTTATGGAACCTTGCAAAGGGGGAACTCTGGTAAATGTACCGGAAGAAGCGAAAAAGTTAATGAAGAACTATGCGCCGGATGCTTCCATTGCCAGTTGGGCTTTGCGTTATGCAGCCAGCCAGCCAGGCGTGGTTCGTGTTTTATCCGGTATGGGTAGTATGGAGATGGTTCTGGATAACTGTAAGACTTTCCGCGATTTCAAGCCAATTACTCCGGAGGAAGAAAAAATCATAGATAAAGTCATTGAGGTGATTCATTCCAATACTGCCGTTCCTTGTACGGCATGTGGCTATTGTGTGGATGGTTGCCCGATGAAGATTGCAATTCCTCAATACTTTGCAGCTTATAATAGTATCATGCGCACCTCCAAAGGATTTTCCAGCCAGTTGGTTTACTATAATAATACAGTGCTCAATCATCATGGCAGAGCCAGTGAATGTATCAAATGTGGAAAATGTGAACAGGCCTGTCCACAGCACCTGACCATTCGTGATTACTTAGAGGATGTGGCTGCGAAATTTGAAGGAATGAAAAAAGTCTGATTTTATAGGAAGCGATCCTCTTATATAAAAGCGAGACGGAAATAAAAAGAAACATAAGAGAAAAAGCTTATTTGTTCATGGGAAACGATTAGGAGAAAAATATGTATAAAGACGGAATGATTTATCTGGGAAAAACAGGAGAAGAGAAGGTTTATATTTTGCCAAAAATGGCCAATCGCCATGGCTTGATCGCCGGAGCAACCGGTACCGGAAAAACCACAACATTAAAGGTTTTGGCAGAATCTTTCAGTGATTGCGGCGTGCCTGTATTTTTGGCAGATGCCAAAGGGGATCTCTCCGGCATGTGTAAAGCCGGAAGCAGTAGTGAGAGCCTGGATCAGAGAATCGAGCAATTCGGTTTACAGGAAGAAGGTTTTCAATTTCATGGATATCCGGTGAATTATTGGGATGTATACGAAGAAAATGGACTTCCCCTTCGTACCACGATCACGGAAATGGGCCCCCTTCTCATGTCTCAGATTTTGAAATTAAATGCCACACAGTCCGGTGTCATGACGATGCTATATAAGATTGCCGACGATGAAGGCCTTCTTTTAATCGATACCAAGGATCTGCGTTCCATGATCCAGTATGTCGGTGAGAATTGTAAAGAATATACCCTCAAGTACGGAAATGTAACCAAGGCAAGTCTAGGTGCCATTACACGTGCCTTGGTTGCTTTGGAAGAAGAAGGCGGTCAGATGTTTTTCGGCGAGCCGGCTTTAAATGTTCGCGATTGGATCAGCAGAGATTGTGATGGAAAGGGAACCATTCAGATTCTGGATTGTCAGAAACTGATGTTGAATCCTACCATGTACTCCACCTTCATGTTATGGATGATGTCAGAGCTCTACGAAACCTTGCCGGAAGTGGGCGATTGTGAAAAACCGAAGATCGTATTTTTCTTTGATGAAGCACATATGTTATTTGATAATGCATCCAAAGAACTTTTGACTAAGATCGAGCAGGTTGTAAAATTAATCCGTTCCAAAGGAGTTGGCATCTATTTTATTACGCAGAATCCGGCGGACATCCCGGATGGCGTTTTAGGACAGCTTGGTAATAAAGTGCAGCATGCCTTACGTGCCTATACTCCTGCAGATCAAAAGGCAGCCAAGGCTGCGGCCCAGTCCTATCGTATTAATGACGCCTTTGATACCTATGATGTTCTGGTGAATCTGGGAATCGGTGAAGCACTGGTTTCCGTATTGGATGAGAAAGGAATTCCTACCGTGGTACAGAAGACCAATATCCTTCCACCACAGAGTCAGATGGGACCGATTGAAGAGGAGGAACGTCAGTCTATGATCAAGGAATCCTTCCTTTATGCAACTTATGCAGAAGCAGTGGATCGTGATTCCGCCTATGAATTTTTAAATCGAAAGCAAGTGGAGATAGAAGCAGCGAAAGAGAAAGCAGCCCAGGAGGCAGAAGCCGCTAAGCAGGCTGAAAAGGATGCAAAAGAGGCAGCCAAGAAAGCAGAAAAAGAAGCGGCAGCAGAAGCGAAGAGAGCAGAAAAAGAGGCGGCAGCGGCAGCCAAAGCGGCGGAGAAAGAAGCAGCAGCGGCAGCCAAAGCAGAGGAAGCAAAAAAGAAAAAGGTCAAGAGCGCTGTCAGCTCTACTGCTAAGACAGCGGCAGGAACTGTTGGCCGTGAAGTGGGAAATACCATCGGTAATACCGTAGGTGGAAAGTTTGGTAAGAAGCTGGGTGGTAACGTCGGTGCTGCTCTGGGACGAGGAATCGTTGGTACTTTATTTAAATTATAAGTTTATTGTTCTTACAGCAAGTGCAATAGCTATCAAAAGAGAGGCTGGTATGAAAGATGGATACCAGCCTCTCTTTTGTGTGAAAAATAATTTTTAAAAAGAGCTTAACGGAAACTCTTTACCCAATTGATCAAGGAATTTTTATATACATTTTCTGAGACATCCCGGCGCATTTGATCCGTAAGCGGACCATTCTTTGCAAGCTTTGCCAAAATAGCAGCCTGAAGTTCTGCCACATCCATCTCCTCATATGGCTTATTATCCTTTGTCTCTTCTTGCTTTTCTTCTAAGCCATTGTTTTTTTGGATGTTGGATACAGAAACTTTCGTTTCTGCCGGTATTGCTTCCTCTGTCACAGATGTGGATGACATATTTTCTGTGTGCGCGGCTTCCTTTGAGAATGGAATCGGAGAGGTGCTTTCTATCGCTTTGAAAAGAATATCCTCTGACATAGCACCGTCCGGAATCCAGACTTCTCCACCATCTGCGCTTAATGGGAAAGTGAGATATCCATCTTCTGTTTTTGCTTTCCGGCCGCTTAAAGCACCAAGATAAGTGGTGCGCTCATCCACAGGAATTGAAATATTTATCTCCTTATCGTCATTATTCACTGCGACATAGATGGAATGTCCTTGCCAGGATCTGGAGAAAACATATTGGCGTGTTGTCAGCTTGATTTCTTTATAATCACCGTAAGATAAAGCAGGTGTTCTTTGACGGATTTCCCCCAATACTTCGATCAGTCTGGTGCAAGGATTTTTCTCATAAGCATCGGAATAATCTTCGAGAGATAAAGCCGGACGTAGAGAATCATCCGAATATCGTTCCTTACGTCCTTCGATCCCGAACTCCGAGCCATAGTAGATGGAAGGGATTCCAGGCAAGGTGTAAAGTAGGATATGAACCGGAAGAAAATGAGCTTTCTGCTGTAACTTTGTGAAAATTCGTTCCACATCATGATTATCTACAAAATTATATAATTTAAATTGATTGGAATTATGACCTGCCATATCGTACAGACGCTTTACCGTATGAGCGATTTCAAAATAATTGTGATCATTATGTCCCGAGTAAAGAGCTTTGTGCAGATGATAGTTTGTAACACTATGAAGGGTTCCTTCGTTGACCCAGCGGGAATATTCCCCATGGATGACTTCCCCCATGAGCCAAAAATCATCTTTGACCACATTGGCTGTCTGGCGCAGACGCTTCATAAAATCAAAATCCAGAACATCGGCGGCATCCAATCGAATACCATCCAGGTCAAATTCATTTACCCAGAAACGAATGACGTCACAGATATAATTCTGAACGGCCGGGTTTCTTTGATTGAGCTTGGCTAAAAGATTATAGCCGCCCCAGTTATCATAAGAAAAACCATCGTTATATTCATTATTCCCCCAGAAATTCACATTACAGTACCAATCCTTATAAGGAGAACTTTCCCGATTTTTCTTGATATCCTGAAAAGCAAAGAAATCTCTGCCTGTATGATTAAAAACGCCATCAAAGATTACGCGGATTCCTTCCTGATGACAGGATTTTACAAAATTCTTTAAATCCTCATTTTCTCCGAGACGACGATCAAGACGCTTGTAATCGGTTGTTTCATAACCATGGCCCACGGACTCAAAAAGAGGACCGATATAGATGGCATTACAACCAATTTTTTTAATATGCTTTATCCATGGGTATAAAGTATTCAGTCTCGGAACACTTTCTTCATAATGGTTCTGTTTTGGGGCACCGGTAAGTCCCAATGGATAAATGTGATAAAATATAGCCTCTTCATACCACGCCATATTTTCTACCTCCTAATTTCGCAAATTCCTGTTTATTATATCTTATTTTTCCCAGAATTACCATGAAAATACAAACACATTTGGGCAAAATATGATATGATAAAAACAAGAGAAATTTTACGCCTTCTCCACTGAAAGAAAATCCGATCAAAGATGAAAATGTAGCATATACGGCATAGGAGGTTTTTTATGAATGAAACGATGTATTATCTTGAAAATGAATGTATCAAAATCGGTGTCAGGGCCCATGGAGCAGAATTAGTGAGCTTGATCGATAAAGGCACTGGCAGAGAATATATGTGGTCCGGAGATCCTGCCTATTGGAATCGGGTTTCTCCTGTACTATTTCCATTTATTGGTAAGCTGAAAAATCTTAGCTATCGCCATAAGGGAGTGGAATATGGGAATGTGCCGCAGCATGGATATGCCAGAGATTGCGATTTTGAATTTGCTTTAAGGACCAATGATGTTTTATGGTTTGAACTGTCTCCGGATGAAGTGTGGAAAGAGAGATACCCTTTTGACTTTCTCTTAAGAATTGGATATCGTGTGGAAGGAAGATCGGTCCATGTAATGTGGACGGTTCGCAACGACTCTTCGGAGGACCTTCCATTTTCCATCGGTGCACATCCGGCCTTTATCATGCCGGAAGGAGTATCAAAAAATGGATTTTATGCGGATTTTCATAATGGAAAGGATCGGCTGACCTGTGGTAAATTAAGTGATCAGGGAGTTCTTCTGGCGAAAGAGAGAAGTTATTCCTTGGAGAATGGTAGGTTAGAGCTTACGGATGAGCTTTTTGATGAAGATGCCCTGATCATTGATTCTTCGGATATTCATACGGTATCCTTGAATACACCGGATGGAAGTCCTTTTATTCAGGTAAGATTTGATACACCACAGCTTGGACTTTGGTCTCCGGCTGGTAAGAAAGCGCCATTTGTATGCATCGAGCCATGGTTTGGACGCTGTGATCGTGAGGATTATGAAGGAGAACTTAAGGATCGTGAATATGGCAATGTGATTGCACCAGGTCACTCCTTTAATAAAGAGTATGTGATCGATCTTCTGTAATAGGGAATGAATTTCCATGATTTTAAGAGATGGCTTGCGTAAAGCAGGTCCACGTGATCATATAAACTAAAAAAACTGTGCCGACCTGAGCAGGTGGCACAGTTTTTTGTGCGATAAGGCCGACAAGCGGCCATCATGCTTGCACGAATGGACATTTGTTGATCAAGTACATCGAGCGGCTATGCCGCGAGATGTGCGATTCATCGCAGAATCAAGTAGGAGGAGCGAAGCCTCCACCTACTCGATTTCCGAATGAAAGCTAACATAGGCTGCTGCAGTTATTCTGATCGGATCAATATCCGTGGGTTACTTCAGAATATCCAAAGGAATTCACCAAAGCTTCTACTTTATGACCTCTCTTACAGAATGGGCAGGCTGTACGTGGGAAGGAAGCATATCCCGGAATGTCGTCTGGTGTATAAAGAGAGTTTACCGACATTACAGTATCCCCTTTTTGTAATGGGAGAGTGACTTCGTCAACCGCACTGAACAGACAAGAGATTCCCTGAATCTTACCACCATAGTAATCAACGCATTCTGCACCACGGCTTACACTGACACCGGTAGATACCGAAGCCATTAATAGAATCACATTCTTGCCACGGACCATAGGGATGATATTATCACGGAAAATCATCTGGCTGCTGGTAACATATTCCGGCTGGATTACATAAATTGATTTATGAAAATTCATGGAAATGAATCCTTCTTCCATCAATTCCTGCGCCAGGAAAGCACCGATGGTTTTGGTACCATCAAGACAAACGATCGTATCTACGATGGTATTCGCCATATACTGCTGAGCCAGTGCATGTGCTGCTGACTTGGCATCGGTAACACGGGATTTCATAATACTAAGATCAATATAATAATTGATATGGGAATGGTTTGTAGCAAAGTGACCAGGAATGGTAACTAAGGGTGCGACATTACCATATTTTCTTGAAGTAAATTTTATGATGCGGGACTCATCTAACATGATCTTTCCTCCTGTGAATAAAATGATATAATATGAAAGGAAATTCTTACTTACAAATGTGAGGTCTGGTTCTAACATTCGTAAGTATCAGAAAGTATCCTTACGAAAGTATTATAGTAGAAATCTGGAAATTTATCAATATATTTATAGCATATTTCACAGAAAAACAGGATATTTTTCCTGAAAATAAGACAAAAAGACAAGGAATAGATGGAAGAAATTGCAGAAAGAAAACCATATAGTATCCGATTCCAACTAATTAAAACACTTCGTTTTCTTTCATTTTATAGTATAATTATATTTATTATGGGTGTAGATTGCCCTTCTATATTTTCTTGATTGAAATAGTGGAG
>R25__coassemble_1607_pt1 | contig 11037 bp, 13 predicted proteins | sample R25__metabat2_low_PE_006 | metagenome-assembled genome bin R25 | reverse complement strand
TCGATATGCTACTGATCAAAAATTCCTTAAAAATCCTTTAGCAGACTGTAGATGCTTATAAGTAAAATCTATATCATATTATTTTTATAGAGTTTTTATCTATTAGTGATATTAGCATCAATTTATTTCCAAGTCAACATTGCTATAGCTGTAAGATTTATGTAAGAATATCTTTCTTTTTTCGTTGGTTCCTTTTAACATGTATTTCATTTTTTTCCTGTATATTAAAATCATCAAAACAAAGGAATTTAGCGTTTTGAATATAAACATTTTTCATACTTTCCTCTCTTATAAAAAAACTCCCAGCTAGCCACCGGGGGTTTTTTTTATGATACGCGTGAGTCCACGGTAGTCTTCTATTCAAAAATGTGTTTTCTCAAGAGTCTGAAATAATGATCCAGATAGATTTTGTGGCTGACTGCCTGAATCGCCGACTGAAGCAGCTCCTTTTCCAAAGTATGCTTTCCCCCTACCACATCCGGGGATTCCTTCATACCATAGATTACCTGGAGCATATTCTCCAGTTCCTCACAGAAATAATCATAGCTTACCGGAATATCATAGCTCTCCCTCTGAATCTCCCCCATCATACGGATATCGTCCAAAGAAGAAACCATTTTTAGATAAGCCACACAAATCAGGTAGGCGATGGATTCCTTGCCGTAACACTTCTTCTGTGGACCCGGAATCAGCTTATGCTTCACATAATTACTGACCATAGATGGCGTAATCTCATAATCTTCACATAAAGTGAAGTAACGGTTTACATAACGAACCAATTGATCTAAATATAGACCCACATCCGGCAAATCCTTATAACGAGGCAAATGAAATGCCTCCACCGATTGGAGCAATTCTTTTTTTATCTCTTCATTTTTAATTCTGGAACTCATAGACTTACCTTGCTTTCCATATTGGTTTTCTTTTCTCGACAAAGGCCTGATTCCCTTCCACCTTATCCTCCGTTGCCAGATTAAGGGAGGTATAATATTCATTAATCTCCCAGGCTGCTGAAGGATACATAATGTTCATATCCATGGTCTTATACATACATTCCTTGCTAAGACGGACCGATAAAGGTGCATTCTGACAGATCCGCTCTGCCAAGGTCAACGCCGTCGATAAAAGTTCTTCTTCGGGAACCACACGATTCACAAGTCCCCACTCATGGGCAGTTTCTGCAGAGATGGCTTCTCCTGTCAGTACCATCTCCATGGCAAACTTGATGGGAACCTGACGGGAGATACGAAGCATACCTCCATTGGCCACCATACCGATGCCCACCTCCGGAAGTCCGAACCTGGAATGTTCCGATGCCACTGCCAGATCACAGGCCAGAACGATTTCTGTTCCACCGCCTAGCGCCATGCCATTTACGGCAGCGATGATCGGTTTCTTAAAATAATGATGGATCAAGCCGCCCAATCCCCAGTCAGGATAGTCCTTTGGCGGAAGCCAGGAGTTGGTGGCTAATTCCTTGATATCTGCGCCGGCACAGAAGGATGGACCATTATTGGTGATAATTGCGACCCAAAGATCCTCATTTTTCTCAAAATAGTCCAGTGCCTGACACATCTCTTCCCACATCTTACTGCTTAAAGCATTCCTCTGCCTTACCCGATTTAAAGTCATCACAAAAATTTTATCTTTTTCTTCTGTCAATATAAATTCATATGCCATAGTGTACCCCCTTACGATTTCAGTATTTCTTTTATCACCCATTTTTGTCCCAATTTTAGAAAATAAGCATTTCCCTGATAACAGCCCTCTTCATAAAGACGAGAGATGATCGCAATGATCTGTGTATCTGCTTTAAAATAAAATATTTGATCCATGGGATCAAAATCCGTAAAGCACTCCAGGTAGTCAACTTGATCCTGGTCTAAAAAAGCCGACCATTTCTCCAACCGACGGCGCGTCACCCTCAGAGAAATATAGGCTTGATTCTCACCATAAACTGTATGGCCTTTTCCCCCATTTTTCCGAGATTTCTTTGAGATCCCAGCCTTCTTACCGTCCAATGATGGATCGAGATTGGAAGATAATCTATCTTCCAGAAAAGAAAGGAAGGAACCACAGATTCGCGGATCATATATCCTCTCGACCAAGGGAAGTCCCGGACTTTCGATCACTTCCTTGATCTGACGATAGCTCACTCTGCCATATGCTCCGACCTCCTTGACCATGGATATCCTTTCTCTTTTTTCGACACCTGGCTCCTCTGTCCGAAGCAGATCATGCTCTTGATAAGCCTTGATCATCTGTTCCTTGATGAAAGCATCCGGAAGATTCCCTCCGAGATAATCCTTTATTTTACGCAAAGAAAAGCCTTTGCAGGTCAGATGGATTATGGCTCCGGAATAATTAAAATCTTTTATGAAATTATGAAGCGCATTCTCGAAATATTCCCTGGACATCATCTTCTCCTATGCTTCCACCGGCTATCATCCCATAGGATGCATGATGGCTCGGTCGTCCAAATCAATCTTATCCGAATCATTACATTTCATCCCATAGGATGCATGGTGGCTCGGTCTGCTTATCTATATACTTCTTGCTTATACTCATTCCCCTATGATATTCTTGATCTTTAATTCATTTCCGGTGAGAAGCTTAATCTTATGACTGCCACAGGCCGGACATCCTGCCAGAAGAGAGTCTTCTGACTCAATATGGCGGCCACAGATACGACACTCCAGATCGACATCCTTCTCTTCAATCACCAGCTTTGCTCCCTCATAGATGGTGCCGGGAGATAGTTCATCAAAAGCGTGGATCAAAAGAGCGGGAACCGCTGCACGCATTTTTCCGATTTCCAGAGTAATCTGTATAATTTTCTGAAGCTTATGCTTCTCCGCCTGCTTCTCTACGCTAGCGAGTGCATGGCTGATTATTGACATTTCATGCATAATTTTCTCCCTGCTTTTCCTTCATCCTTGAGCTGTTTGCTCTCATCGGCAACCATACTTCCATATAAGGATTCCTGCACTATGGCCAATCAACAGATTCTGGGAAGTCCTTCTCCCTGTAAGATCGACAAGGATCGTAATCCACCGATCGGAGTTCGCAGGATCAGACTCCCTGCTTTTTTTATCGGATGATCCTGCCTTATATTCCCATATTCCTCCACCGAATCCCTGCTTCTTTCTCTTCTTCCATCGAAAGCATTAGAGAAATCAGAATCCGATCCAAGCACTTGCCCGATTCTGGCCGCATGCTGACCATAGATCGTCTCTCTCATAATCTTTACTGCCAGCTCTGCTTCCTCCGCAGGGACGATGACTGCCATTTTCCCCTCATTTCCCATATATAGGGGATCCAAACCAAGCAGACCGCAGAAATCTTTCACCTGTGCGGATACCGGAATCTGCGCTTCCTCGATCATAAAACATGTCTTGCTGGCTTCTGCCAGTTCTTTCAATACAGTCGCCAGACCACCACGGGTGATATCTCGCATGGCATGAATCTTCACACCTCCCTGACGGAGCGCATCCACCATGGCACCAAGGGGTGCATTATCACTTTCGATACGATTCTCAATACTCATGCGCTGACTTAGGATCGCTGCATGATGATCTCCCATATCGCCGGATACGAGAATGGCATCCCCGGCTTGTGCACCGGAAGCGGATATCGCATAGCCTTGCAGAACAATTCCCACACCCGTTGTATTAATGTAAAGACCACCATTTCCTTCAATCACCTTGGTATCGCCAGCTACAATCTGCACACCAGCCTCTCTGGCAGTTTCTGCCATAGAATGAACGATACCTTTCAGCTGTTCGATCTGCAGACCTTCTTCTAAGATAAAACCACAGGTCATATATTTCGGAATGGCTCCCCTCATAAGAAGATCATTGACCGTTCCACAAACACAGAGACGACCGATATCACCACCCGGATACTCCAAAGGAGTCACCACAAAGCTGTCTGTCGTCATTGCAATCTGTTCCGATCCGCTCACGATGGCCGCATCTTCCATCTGATTTAAGATATCATTTTGAAATTCTTTGGAAAATATATCATGGATCAGCTGTCCGGTGGCTTGCCCGCCACTACCATGAACCATGGAAATGATTGGATTATTCATAGGATTTCTTGATCTTCCTTTCTATATTATGAGTAGATTATGGGTAGGAATTCTGCAGGATTCTCAATATTTTAGTCAAATTGCGGAAAGAAAATATGCATGACAGCTTCCTTCTTCCGAAACCATACATGCGCCTTGCGGATGCAAGGGATTACAAACCTTGCGGAATAGCTTGCAATCATAAGGCTTCTTCTTTCCCATCAAAATCTGCTCACATTGGCAGGCTTGATTATGTTTTTTATCGTTCAGTAGCTGTCTGCTGCCCGCATCATAAGCTTCATATTCTTTTTTCAGGCATAATCCGGAGTCTTTTACAAGCCCCATGCCACGCCATGTGGCATCGCAAGGCTCAAAATATTTCTCGATCAGGCATCTGGCCTGTACATTTCCTTTTTGATTTACGACGGAAGGATAGAAATTCTTCACGACGCCTTTCCCCTGTAGCTTCACCAGACCATAGAGACTCTGTAGGATCTCGATTCCCTGGAAGCCGGAAACCACAAATGGAAGTCCGTATTTTTCTGCCAATGACTCAAAGATCTCACTGCCCGTCACTGCACATACATGGCCCGGTGCCAAAAATCCATCTACCCTGGCCCCTTGCTGCAAAAGACGTTCTATGATTGGCGGCATACATTTTAAGGCCGTCAATAATCGGATATTCTCGATTTTATTCTCCAGGATTTCTTCCATCAAAAGGGCATAAACCGGGGTCGTGGTCTCAAAGCCCAAGGCCGCAAATATAAAGCTTTTATCCGGAGATTCCTGGGCCAGCTTAAGAATATCCATGGGAGAATATACCATCTCCACCCGGGCACCTTTTCCCTTCGCCTGACTTAAGCTCATCTCACTACCTGGCACACGAAGAAGATCACCAAAGGTAACAATCACATCATCTTCTTCCAATGCCAGCTCAATCAGACGATCGACGTAGGAGGAGGCGGTGACACAGACCGGACAACCGGGTCCACTGATCAAATGAATCTTAGAGGATAACATACCCGGAATTCCATTTTTAGCGATCGCTGCGGTATGGGATCCACACACTTCCATGATATTTAATTCGGGACCATCATACTCCCGTAAAAATCTGCTTAACTCTTTTACTTCCATCCTATCTCTCTTTCTTTCACAGAAGGCACATGCGTCGCTCCACAAGGGGTTTACTGCACCCATTTTCAGACCATGGACTCACGCAACATTTCCTCGATGTCAGACGCTTCCTGCCTGGATACCTTCTGCATAATGCAGCCGGCATGAACCAGGACCGAATCCCCGATCTCCACCGGAACAAAGCCGGAACGAACTTCTATAATATTCCCATTAAAATCTACGATGGCTGTTTTCTCTTTTATTTCCTTCACAATTCCCGGAAGTGCGACACACATAGCGATTCTCCTTCTAGCGATGAACACTCTCACTTATATTTCTGAACAAAAACGGAGTCACCTGCTCAGCATGCCCTCTGGGTAGGCAAGTTTTTGCCCGTTATAACGAATGATATAGCGCAGGCAAATCGCCTGCGCTATATCATTTTAACATAGATTAATGAAACTTTTCAATCTTTCACTTTCTAAGCCTGCATATGAATACACTTCTTCGGACAATTCTTCTCACACAAGCCACAAGAGATACATTTCTTCTTGTCTAAGGTCCATGTTTTCTCCTTGCGATCGACCACGAGAGCCTCCTGCGGGCACTTCTTGGCACATAGTGTACAGTATACGCATACTTCTTTGTCTGCCTGAGGATACTTTTTCTCCACAACTGGCTTCTCTACCAGTACACTGGTCTTCTCACGCTGTGGCTTCTGATAGCCCGGCACGATGGAGAGGGACTTCTTGGGACAGACGGTGGTACAATATCCACACTGAATGCAATCAAAACGATTGATACTCCAGCTGCTGGCCTTACGATCTACCTGGATCGAACCGGACGGACAGCTCCGCATACATAATCCGCATAAAACACATGTATCAATATCAATCTCGATATGTCCTCTGCTTCGCTCCGGATAAACGGCAGGCTCAGCAGGATAATTCTTTGTGACCGGCTTAGAGAAAAGATTCTTCAACATGGTCGGTGCAAAACCTAATATTTTCGCCATGATAACCTCCTATCTCTCAGTACAGCTGATGCAAGGGTCGATGGAAAGCACCAGAATCGGAACATCTGCAAAATCCGCTCCCTTTAAAGTCTCGAGAAGACCAGGAAGATTGGCAAAGGTAGGTGTTCTGACACGCATACGATCTAAGAACTTACTTCCGTTGGCCTTTGCATAATATACGGCCTCTCCTCTCGGTTGCTCCATGCGAACGAAAGCTTCTCCATTCGGATTTCCCTTCACAGTCGCACTGATTTCCCCTTCCGGAATCTTACCGATGGCCTGACGGATCAGATCCACCGACTGCAGAATCTCATTGATACGGACCTCGCAGCGCGCGAAGCTATCCCCATCCGGATTCACGATTGGCTCAAAATCCAGATCCGGATATGCTGCATATCCACGCTTTCTCATATCAAGCTTAATACCGGATCCTCTGGCAAATGGGCCGGCACATCCCAGATTATGCGCCTGTTCTTTGGTAAGGATGCCGATTCCCTTTAAACGATTCTCTACGGTATAATCAAAGAGGAAGACCTTCCGAATCGACTTCACCGCTTCTTCCACTTCCTTCACGCCCTTTAAAATCGCCTGAAGCATATCCTCATCCATATCCTTTAAGACTCCGCCCACTTTATTCACAGAGAAGATACAACGACCACCGGTGGTCATTTCAAAAAGGTCCAGTACCTTTTCACGCTTTCTCCAGCACTCATAAAATAAACTTTCGAATCCAAAAGCATCGGCCAAAAGACCCAGCCATAAAAGATGACTATGAATACGGGACATCTCTGCCCAGATGGTTCGCAGATAGCGGCCACGAGCAGGCACTTCCACATTCATGATCGTCTCAATGGTTTCACAATATCCCATACCATGCATAAAACTGCAGATACCGCAGGTACGCTCGATGACATAAGCCATCTCATTAAAATTACGGCGTTCCACCAGACTTTCCAAACCACGGTGAACAAAACCAATCGACGGAATGGCTTCCATGACCTTCTCATCCTCCAACACCAGATCAAGATGGATCGGCTCTGGCAAAACCGGATGCTGCGGTCCAAAAGGAACAACACTTCGCTTACCCATATTATTTGCCCTCCTTCACAAATGGTGTTTCCCTGGTAATACGGTACAATTTATTCTCATAATCCAGATTGATCATCTGGATATTCACTCCAAATAATTCCTTCATTTCATTCTCATAAAGAAAGGCATAAGGATAGATTTCCGTAATACTTGGAACCTCTTCCCCCTTCTCCACGATCACACGAAGTGTCACAAACTCATATTGATCCAGAGGTGCAAAGGAATAACTTAATTCGTAAAGACCATTTACATAGGCACAGCAGGCCTGAGACAGACGATAATTCGCATGCTTCATCTTCATGGTTTCCATCAGAAGACGATCCACATGAATCTCTTTTAATTCATTTGCCGGACAAATTACTTCTCCCATCCTTCGAGACCCTCCAATCTTTCTTTTTCGATAAATCCTTCGTGGTTACGACGATAGGCTTCCGGATCCGCCATATATTCCTCATGATGATTCAGCTTTTCCTGGAACATAGCGATGGCTTCCACCAGACCATCGATGATTGCCTGTGGTCTGGCTGCACATCCAGGGACATAAACATCCACCGGAATCGTCGTATCTGCGCCACCAATAATATTATAACAATCTTTAAATATGCCACCCGTACATGCACAAACACCAACAGCCACAACAACCTTCGGTCTAGGCATCTGATCATATAACTGCTTTACAACTGCCTGATTCTGTGTATTAATTCCTCCGGTGATCAGAAGAATATCCGCCTGCATCGGGTCACCGGTATTCACAATACCAAAACGCTCTGCATCATAGACAGGAGTCAGACAAGCCAGAACCTCGATATCACAGCCATTACAGCTAGATCCATCATAATGAAGCAGCCATGGGGAACGTGTTATATTTGCCATGATTTCTTCCTCCTATACTAACATTAAGATCAAAAAGTTAAGGCCGGCCGCAAGTAAGGTTACGATCCAGGCAGACTTCAGCATGAGAGCCCATTTAACACGAGCACAGCAGTTATCGATAAGAATCTCCAGGAAATAAACCAGAAGGATCACGATGATCGTAAATAAAATACTGATTGGATTACGATTCGCGATAAACATGCCGACAATCCCCAAAAGGAAAATGTTCTCATACCACTCTGTGATATGGAAAATCGCCAGGTTACGGGAACCGATCTCTGTCGTCAGGCCCTTTACCAGCTCCTGATGCGGATGATGGGAAGTACTAAGATCGAATGGAGACTTTCTCATCTTGATCGTCAGACAATATACAAAAGCGATAAAGAAACCTGGCAGTTTTAAAATCAGACTTCCATCTGTGTTGGTAATATCAATGACATTAAAGGAACCACATGCCAGATAAAAGCCAAGACAAGTCATCAATACCGCTGGTTCGTAAGCCAGCATCTGCAGCAATTCTCTCTGTGCACCCATGGAACTATAGGGAGAATGGGTCACTGCTGCCGCAAAAACCAGGAAGGTAGCTCCGGTGGAAAGCATGAAAAAGCACATCATGACGTCAAAACCGGCAAACAGCATACATCCGGTAAAGATCTGTGTGATACAGAAGCACTGAATCAGGAAGGCCTGCGCCGGATTCACCATGATGATCTGCTTATGAAATAATTTATAAACATCGTAAAATGGCTGTAACAGGGGAGGTCCGATACGTCCCTGCATGCGGGCAGAAATCTTACGATCCATACCATCTAACAAACCTCCAAGAATCGGTGCAAGGAAGAAAAAGGCTGCCGTAACAATGATTCGAATTACAGTACTATTCATTATAATGCACCTCCTATAATCACACCAAGGAATACCAGCATGACAGCACTGGCTGCGATCATACTTGGAATAATCAGTTTACGCTGTCCGAAGAAGTCCTTCAGATACCAGTTCGAGGTCTGTAAGGCTTTTTCTCCTCCGAAAGAATCCACAAAGTACGCATTATCACCCACGTTAACACCATTCATATATGTAAGCTTCTGATTTGTCTTAACGGTACTATTAAAGAGAAAAGCAATAAATGGTACGGCAAAAATAAAGATGATAACGACAATTAAAATATATAAGATAAAGGTTGGTAATACCTGTGTTGCGCCGCCAAACATTTCCATCAGCAATGGCATAACATAATACTTGGAAAGCATCGGGAAGAACAGACATAAGGCAATCATCAGAATTGCATGGATGGTCAGAGAAATCTCTTCATTCTTCTTGGTGATATCTCTTACCGGCGGCTTGTTGGTCGCAGCGATCAGCTTAGCCATCCACTTGGTCCAATAGAACAAGGTGGTTGCACTACCAAAGCAAATGAACAGTGCCAGCATAATATTACGTTCGTCCACTGTTGCCTTCAAAGCGGACCATTTCGAGATCAACATACCAAATGGCGCTAAAAACATTCCGGCAATACCGATAAACATGAATAAGCCGAGTTTTGGAAGACGATAGATCAAGCCATTCATCTCCTCGACATCACGGGTATGTGTTGCATTTTCGATGGCACCGATATCCTGGAATAAGAGGGATTTCGATACCGCATGGAAAATCATCAGGAAGATACCGGCCCAGATGGTCTCCTGTGTACCTACACCGGCACAGGCTGTCATCAGACCCAGATTGGAAATGGTAGAAAATGCCAATACTTTCTTACCATCACTCTGTGCGATTGCCATAAGAGAAGCCATAAAGAAGGTAAAGCCTCCGATAAAGCTGATAAAAAGTCCGACCGTATTCCCGCTCATGGCAGGAGCCAGACGGAATAATACATAAATACCTGCCTTTACCATAGTCGCACTATGTAAAAGTGCAGAGGAAGGGGTTGGTGCCACCATGGCACCCATAAGCCACTTGGAAAACGGAAGCTGTGCTGCCTTGGTAAGTGCGGCGATTGCAAAGAAAGCGACCGGAATCATACCCAGACCGCCACCTGTTTTTTCAAAAAGCTGCATATCCTGAAGCAACAAATCTCCATCAAAACGAAGTGCCAGAATTACAATCCCGACTGCCAGGAAGCATCCACCTAACAAATTCATCCAAAGGGCACGGAAGGAGTTATCGATGGCTTCCTCTGTCTTGGTATATCCAATCAGAAGGAAGGAACAGACACTGGTAATCTCCCAGAACAAATCTAACCACATGACACTGGAAGAGGTGACAAAACCAAACATGGCTCCAAGGAAGAGGAATAATAGCATAAAGAAGTAATATCTTCTATCCTCATATTCCAGATGGTGATGATGATATCCATGCATATATCCGACCGCATAGATAATGATCAAGCCACCGATCAGGCCAACGATCACGCACATAAGAATCGACAGACGATCAATATAAATATGATGGATTTCTCTTAATTCCACACCGGAGAAAAGATCCAGCCAGGTAAGCAGCAAGGTTGGGGCAATGGATAAGAGGCAGATCGGATATTTTTTATACTTAAAACTTAAGTAGGTCACAACGATCATCAAAATCCACTCTCCGGCCAGGATCATCTTGTCAATCATCTCGGTCTCATAGAATAATTGCATCGGATTACAACCACCGAGATACCACTGTGTACAAAGTACAGCTACGGCAATCATGATGACCACTGCACTGACATAAGCGATTGCATTTCTCACCTTATTCACACGAACGCAATACATCACAATTGCGATCAGAAGGGGAAAGCAAATAAGAAATGGCACTATCATTTTTCCATATCTCCTTTACTAAAAATGTTTTATTTGTTATTTTCTTAACAATAACTATAGATAGAATTTATTGTACTATT
>R25__coassemble_1603_pt1 | contig 11052 bp, 10 predicted proteins | sample R25__metabat2_low_PE_006 | metagenome-assembled genome bin R25 | reverse complement strand
GTGTCTACCTCATGAAGGTCATACGAAGTAGAAGATAGTCTGAGTAGCTGCTACAGTTTTTCCTTGCGGTCCACGGAGAGTCAAGCTCCAACAGATCATGTCTACTATGCTTTCATTTCATTACTGATTGGAGAATCAGAGGAGAATTCATATGCCAATACCTAAAAATTATAAGCCTGAAATACCTCTTACGGCGAAAGACAGAGCATTTCAACAGATTCAGGAATGGATCATTGACGGTACTTTGCAGCCGGGAGAAAAAATAAATGATATTGAACTTGCCAAAGCCATCGGAGTCAGCCGCACTCCTGTCAGGGAAGCGATCATGCTTTTATCCATGCAGGGACTGGTATCTACTAAGCCAGGTGTTGCAACCTATGTCGAAGATGCAAAAATAGAGGATATGGAGAAATTACTTCCTCCTTCTGCCGCTTTACAATCCTTAGTTGCGGAAATCGCCACCCCACTTATCTCGGAAGATCATCTTCAGCATATGATCGAGTCAAATCAAAAGCTTTTAGATGCATTGAAAAAGGATGATTATTTCAATGCATTGAAGTTCGATACACAATTTCATAAGATTTTGATTGATCTATGTGATAATTCTTATTTAACAAATGCCTTAGATAATCTTCAGGCTCATGTTCGTCGTTTATTTTATTTAAATACGACCATTATCAGTGAAAATTCCGTGAAAGAACACAATGAATTAATTGAAGCAATCAAAGAAAAAGATCCGGCCAAGGCTTCCTTATTGGCAAAAAAGCATTGGACCAGATCGGTAAATGATTTTATGAATTTATAATGGAGATACGGATACGACATATCATCATTCTTTGCAAAGACAAGATGTTCGCTAAGATATGATTCCCAGATAATCTGCAATTAATTTCAATCCTCCAGGTGGAACACAAATGGAAGGATCCCTTCTTCTGCGCATAGCAATCAGCTTCTTTATCTCGAACCATGCCACAGATTCCACCTCTTCCTTTTGCAGGATAAGCTGCCCTATGTCGATGGTTTTACCATAGACATAGACAAAGGCCCTCTCTTCATCCTTAAATATCATCCCGTGAAACTCTGACTCATAAGAAATCGGAAAGGTATCGATATATTCCAAATCCTCTTTCTCCGCTTTGATTCCCAATTCTTCTTCCAGTTCACGTAGGGCGGACTCCAAGGGTTCCATACCAGCCGGAACATGTCCGGCGGAGGAAGTATCATAACAGCCCGGAAAAGAATCTTTATCGGCACTTCTCTTCTGAAGTAACACTTCTTTTTCCCCATTGTGCTCTCTTACGATCCATACATGAGCCGTTCGATGCATGATGCCATCATGATGCGCTCTGGAACGCTCCACGATATCCCCTGTCGGTATTCCATTTTTATCACATACATCAAAATATTCCATCGAGATATCCTTCCTTATCACTCAGATTTCAAAATCCGATCCACATTATATTGAATCAAATATACACACAACCAGTCACGTGCATCCTGTTCATCTGTGAACTGATAATCTCCCATCTTTTGCTCTAGCTGTGAGAAAAATTGGGAAATCGGTAAGATAGCACCATGAGAACCCGGCTGAGTCATAGACATGGTGATTCGGTAAACCTCACAGACATCATGATACTCCAAGGAAGTATAAAACTGTTTATGCCCACTATGGACGATCAGGTCGGATCGTACCGAATAATCAGCCACGCGCTGCATTAAAGCATCAGCGATATCCATATCGATTTCTGTCGAAAAATTCACAGCAGCCACACATCGATCATAAAGATCGATCAATACACCCATATATATGGTTCCTTCATCTCTGGTTTCATACTGACCGATTCCTATACAGAACTTATGATAGGGATGATCCGCAGAAAAATCATAATCGATCAGGTCCGCGGGATAATCCATATTTTCAGGAATTGTTTTTCGATGAATGGCCTTGCGATCCACCAGAACAGGACATGCAATTCCTGCCTTGTCACAGATAGATTTCAACTCTTCCTGAGTGATTCCCTGCGCCCAGCCATCCTTTTGGCCAAAAATCTTATAATACAGCTGTTGCCTGGCTTCCGTCAAAAATGGAAAAAAAACTCGATAGGACCAAGTGATTTCTTTTAATTTTTCCAAAAAAGAAAGTTCATTGGATAAGGCTTCCAAATACCAATTACGAATCATACTATCTCCCCCATATAAATTATGAATCATAAAACTTTTAAATAAAAAACTGCAGCTTCCAACAGTAAATCCTTTCTCAAGTTAAAGCAAAGCAGATGAAAGGTCCACTGGATTTTCCACTCACTCTAGGCATGCCTTGGCAGGATGCCTGGTAAGACAAAAAGAACATCACAGTAATCACTGTGATGTTCTTAGAGAGAGATATATTATGGTATAATTCTAACTACTGGTTTATGAATGATCATGTATCATGGTCCTGATTGAAAGCTGGCAGATCTTTCGACCAGATGAAATCCATAAGAACAAATCCATTTCACGAGAAGTTAGTTTATTCTAACCAAAATTATCTTAACATAATTCACTAGTGATTACAATACTTTTAATGATAGACATTATCAATAAATTAACTTTTTATAAAAAACTTCCATGCGACATGCGTCACTACACAAGAGATGATACACCCTTCGGGTAGGACCTTTTTGCCATGCATACAGTGGAAGATCCAGTGAATCCTCCACCTGCTTTAGACTGCGGACACACGCGTATCATAAATATTCCTGCAGATAAAGCTCCACTGATCTGGTCATTTCCCTTGAAAAATCGGACTGATACTTTCTCTTACAAAATCTTTGCATCCATTCTTTATAATTCTGTTTTTTCTCTGCAGAAAAAAGTTTTTCTCTGTCAACTTGCGTACGTTCCGGATAATAATTCTCACTTACAATGGAGGCAAGCGGAGCTCTTTCCGGTTTTTGTCTTAGCATTTGTTTCTCTGTCGGATATCCGAAAACGATCATGGCTGCCGGAAAAATATAAGATGGTAGATGAAGAAGCTCTCTTTGTTTTTCACAATTCTCCATAATATCACCGATATAACAGCTACCTATCCCCATACTCCATGCTGCTGTCACTGCATTTTGCGCCGCAATATTGGCATCAGAAACAGCCAATAATAAATCTCCAACCCCAGGATTTCTAGGCTGACATCCTGTATCACAAAATGCATCATACCATTTCTTACAATCCGCACAAAAAATTAAAACCATATCTGCTTTTGCAATAAAGGGCTGATGATCACAGGTATCCACCAACTGCTCTTTCAGTTTTTGATCGGTAATATCTAAAATCGTATAGAGCTGTTGGTTTCCGGCAGTCGGTGCATTCATGGCAGCATATAATATGAATTCCTTCGATTCTTCTGTAATCTTTTTGTCCGAAAACTCACGAATCGATTTTCTTTCTATCAGTTCCTTTATGGTATTTGTATCGAAAAATTCCTGCTTCATTGATTTCACCCAATCTAAGATATTTTATCTTTATTTTACCACATTTAGTATGAGTTACAACTTTTTTCGCAAGTTCCTTGCTTACCTGAAATGATTCCTTTATAATATAGTTAAAGATACTTATCAATCATAATTCATTGAAATGAAAACTTTTTAAGATCAATTTACAGTAAGTACATCTTGTTGTCTTGCTGAACACTTGGTTTTTAAAAATTCTGGGGGTTTGAAAGGAGAAAGGGTATGAAAGTTGTAATTGCGATTGATTCTTTAAAGGGAAGTCTCTCTTCCATGGAAGCTGGTATGGCAGCGAAAGAAGCGATCTTACATGTCCATCCGGATGCTGAGGTTGTTGTAAAACCTTTAGCAGATGGTGGAGAGGGAACCACAGATGCTATGATCGAGGGAATGGGTGGTATGGAGAAGATTACCATTCCTGTAACCGGTCCTTATTATGGAAGAAAGATCGATGCTTACTATGGTTTTATGCCTTCAACCGGCATGGCGGTGATGGAGATGGCTCAAGCAGCCGGAATCACCATCGAAAAGGCGAAAGAGCCATTGGAAGCTACCACCTACGGTGTTGGTGAAATGATCTTAGATGCTTTGAATCGTGGATGTAAAGAATTGATCATCGGTATTGGCGGAAGTGCAACAAATGATGGTGGAATCGGTATGTTAAAGGCACTTGGTGTTAAGATGACAGATGCAGACGGTAATGATGTAGGAGAAGGTGCTGCTGCCTTGGAAAAGGTTGCTCATATCTCTTTTGACGCTTTAGATCCAAGGCTGGCAGATTGTACCATTCGTGTAGCCTGTGATGTAAAGAATCCTCTTTGTGGACCAATGGGATCTACTTATATCTTTGGACCACAAAAGGGAGTAAAGGAGGACCAAAAAGCGGTAATTGACGGTTATATGTCTCATTATGCTGATGTTGTAGCCAAAACAGTTGGAACAGACTATCAGAATGTGGAAGGTGCCGGTGCTGCCGGTGGACTTGGTTTTGCATTCCTCTATGCTTTAAATGGTAAGCTGACACCAGGAATTGAATTAATTCTTAATACCATTCATCTGGAAGATGAAGTAAGAACTGCTGATATCGTGATTACCGGAGAAGGATGTCTTGACGGACAGACTGCCATGGGTAAAGTTCCTGTTGGTGTTGCCTCTCTTGCTAAGAAATACGGAAAAAAGACATTGGCATTTGCCGGTGCTGTTACAAAAGATGCAAAGGCTTGTAATGCAGCAGGTATCGATGCATTCTTCCCAATTGTTCGGGGAGTTTGTAGTTTAGAAGATGCCATGAAATATGAGAATGCCAGACAGAATATGATTGATACTGTAGAGCAGGTATTCCGACTTTTCTAATATCTTGTATTCAGCCAGAAAAGCAGATTTCTATTATATAAAAAAAGACGAAAATGTCAGACTATGATCTTACACATATCACAAAAAGGGGCTGTTGCTTACGCAACAGCCCTAAAATTATTTCACTTATGAAATTCTTATTCCTCTTAATGACTACATTGTCATATTTGGAAGCCATGTAACGAATCCTGGTACATATGTGATCATAAATAATACAACCAATAATGGAATCAGGAATGGAAGGATAGCCTTGTACATAGATTCAATCTTGATGTTCGCAGAACGAGCACAGATGAAAAGGGATGTACCAACAGGTGGTGTACAAAGACCAATCATAAGGTTAAGAACCAGAACTACACCAAGATGTACAGGATCGATACCGAAGGAGGACATCAATGGAATCAGGAATGGAACTGTGATTGTCATTACAGCAAGAGCTTCCATGAACATACCGATAAGAAGGAATGCAATATTAAGGATGAAGAGCATGATGTACTTATTGCTTGTCATGGATGTAAGAGCCTGAGACAGCATATTTGTCATACCCATCATAGTTACTAACCAAGAGAATGCAGCAGCACCACAGATAATACAAAGGATACCTGCACCATCTGCTACTGTCTGACGGATGTTTTCATATAATTCCTTAACACTCATCTCTCTGTAGAGAATGAAGGAAAGGAAGAAGGAATAAACTACAGCTACACAAGCAGCTTCAGTAGGACTGAAGATACCTGTCCAGATACCACCGATGATGATAACTGGTGTCATAAGAGAAAGGAAAGCTTCCTTGGTGGAATGAAGTGCAGATCTTAAGTTAAACTTAGAAATAGGGTAATGTCTCTTAACAGCAAGGATAAAAACAAGAATACTTGTTGCCAATGCGAGAAGAATACCAGGAACCATACCACCTACGAAAAGAGTACCTACAGGAACCTCTGTCATCATACCATATACTACCATAGGTACAGAAGGAGGAATGATAGGTCCGATTGTAGCGGAAGCACAAGTTACAGCTGCGGAGAACTCTGGGTCGAATCCTTCGTTGATCATAGCATCAACCTCGATCTGTCCAAGACCACCAGCATCAGCTACGGCAGAACCGGACATACCAGAGAATACGATAGAAGCAAGAACGTTCGCATGACCAAGACCACCAGGGATCCAGCCTACCCATTCGGAACAGCATCTGAAAAGTTTACGTGTAATACCACCTGTGTTCATCATCTTAGCAGCTAAGATGAAGAAAGGAATTGCTAATAATGTGTATGAACTGGAGTTACCAATCATACGATGAACAATAGCCTGTGGCTCAAACTGACCTGTAACAGTAGCTGTCAAAAGAGCAGCTGTAGAAAGGGAGAAGGCGATTGGAACACCTAATACCATCATGATAAGGAATGAAGCCATCAATAAAATAATATATGTAATACTCATTAATACTTACCCCCTATTTCTCTTTACTGCCAGCTAATCTCTTTAAATTAACATTGATTATCTGGAGAATACTAATGACACAGCCAATAGGGAACGGAGTATAGAACCATCCTTTACTTACAGGAATCGTCTGATAATAGGTCTGGAATGCATTCTTTGTTACGTTAATACTTAAAACGAATGCAGCAGCTAAGAAAATAATAACAACAAGATCAAGAACTGCTGTATAAGCATTACGTACATTCTCAGGCAGAGCGTCACGAACGAATGTAAGTCTCATGTGCTCGTCCTGACCAAAACAAATAGCCATACCAAGGAATACTACCCAGGACATACAAACAAGTGTTGCTTCATACTGCCAAGCGATTGGACTATTGAAGATGTAACGACTGATAACATTAACAGTGATGAGAACTGTCAAAGCAACCATGATCGCAACGGTAACAACACTTAAGATTAAATCAAGAATTGAACAAATCTTATCTAATGCTTTCAAAGTTTCACCTCTTCTACTCTCTCATAAAGAAGGGACAAGGCAATTTGCCTTGCCCCCTAGTTGTATTTAATTTTACGGAATGAAAATTAAAAAGAATGTGTATCGAAAATCAAACTACTGAACTGTAGCTTTTGCTTCTTCGATCTGATTTACAAGATCCTCTGCCCAGTCATTCTGTGCATAGAAATCATCGTATACGGAAGATGTAGCTTCAACGAATGCAGCTGTATCAACTTCTGTAACCTTCATACCAGCTTCTTCAAGTTCTGCTAACTGCTGATCCTGGCTGTCTACGATAGCCTGACGATGTTCGTTACCAAACTTAACAGCTGCTTCCTTTAAGAGTTCCTGTACGTCTTCCGGATATTTGTTCCAGGAAGAAAGAGAGAAGATCATATTCTTACATTCATATTTGTGGTTTGTCATAGCGATGTTGGACTGTACATCCTGGAAGTTGTTAGCATAGATGTTAGCAACTGGGTTTTCCTGAGCATCGTATGTACCCTGCTGTAATGCAAGATATAACTCGGAGAATGCAAGAGGAGATGGAGAAGCTCCAAGTGCTTCGAAGATAGCGATTGTCATGGAATCTTCTGGTGTACGAATCTTAAGACCCTTAAGATCAGCTGGTTCAGTAATATCGTTGTTAGATGTTACCTGACGAAGACCATTCTCCCAGAATGCTAACTGGATCATGTTATGATCTTCAAGACCTTCTGTTAACTGAGCAGCGATATCTTCGTTGTCAAGTACAGCATATACCTGGTCATAATTTTCGAACAAGAAAGGAAGTCCAAGTGTAACTAACTTAGGAGCGTATTCAGCTTCAGCACCCTGTGGAAGCATCATAGCATCAAGGGATCCCATCTCAATCATTTCAGCCATCTCAGAGTTGGAACCAAGCTGTTCTGCTGCATAGATATCTACTTTAACTTTTCCATCAGACTGTTCTTCAACATATGCTGCGAAGTCTTCCAGGGATACGTTAAGTAAGTTTGTAGTAGTATCGGAATGACCTAACTTAATAGTATAAGTTTCGCCACTGGATGCACTACCTGTGCTGTCGGAACTACTGCTGCTACCGCCACAAGCTGCTAAGGAAGCTACCATAGCGCCTGCGAGTAAAATAGAAACTAATTTTTTTGTCATTATGTTTCCCTCCCTAAAAAATATGAAATTTTGGACAAGAGCAGCCTCACTCTTGCCTTTGTGCAACTTATTCGTCACACTTATAATAATAAAGCATTTTTAGTAAAAATGCAACTATTTTCCATGAAGCATTCATCAGAAAATGTTAAATTTTCACCATAATACTTTTTTATTATTTATCTTTTTTGTGCATATTTTAACAATATGCAAATCACATCTGGTCAAATTCATCTTTGAAATAAGTTCCGCCAACGGTTTCATTTAAACAATCGACATCTCTGCTTCGAAGCTTGGCACATAATTCTTCATGAGCAACGATCAGTTCCTGCCCCTTTCCATTCTTGATCATGTGCTTTACCGTATCATAGCGCATGGAATATGTCAAAGTTCTGACAACACGACTAATCTTATCTGCCATAGGATTCCTTCCTAGTTCCGCAATGGCATCATGAAAACGATTATCGATTTCGAAAAAGCCGTCTACCACTTCATCCGATTGACCATGTGATATAATTGTCTTCATTTCAGATAAAATCTTCTCCAATAAGATACCATCCTCTTCCTGGTACTTGAGAATCGCAAGCCGCATAATTCCGGCCTCCGTCATCTCTCGCAGTTCCATGAGATTGGTAAAAGAATCATCCTCATCTAAAATGATGCCATAGATCATTGGATCGATCATACTTTCTGTAAAGCCTCTGCAGACAATGGTCCCCTCAGAACGCCTGCTTTCAAGCACACCACAATAACCAAGAATCTTAATTGCTTCTCGCACGGAACTTCGGCCAACACCTAATTGCTCGGCTAATTCCGGCTCTGGCGGCAACTTATCTCCGGGTTTCAATTCTTTACGAATCATAGCGCTTGTCAGGTAGTCAATAACGTTTTGTACTACAGATTCTTTTTTCTTAACAGATTTTTTCTTGGGCTCCATAAGGTATAATTCCTGTTCTGATAAAGGTCCGGCGAGTCAAAGCATAACCCTCTGGCCCGCCAGGGCAAAATAGGTATCTTATATGATATAAAGTTGATCCGTATCCAAGTTCTATTTACCACTAACCTGGCATAATTATGTGATTGACACATTACGATTAGGAGACTCAGAACCCGTTACGATGACAACCTGTTCATTATAATCAAACATATTTACATTCCTCCGCAAATACACAGAAAAAGGTAAATATCTATCATTCGTCTCCCCAAATCCACCGGATGACATCCGGGGATGCCATCCGATTCAAATTACTCTCTAAAAATCATATCTTAATGAAATACATTGTAAACAGTCAGAAATCTAAAATAATTTCTTTTAATTACAAATATTCCCATCAAGTATCAAAATTACTGCATATCCTCAGCAATCTTAACGATATCTTCTACAGTGATGCCATTGATAGCAAGAAGTCTTTCATAAGGTGCGGACTGACCATACTGATCCTGGATACCAACACGTTTTACAATACCTTTACCACGTTCCGCAACAACTTCACAAACTGCAGAACCAAGACCATTGATAATGTTGTGGTCTTCTACAGTGATGATCTTACCGATATCATCGATACAAGCATTTACACAATCAACATCTAAAGGTTTGATGGTATGCATATCAATAACTCTAGCGGAGATACCTTTTGCTTCTAATTCTTTTGCAGCATCGATAGCAAGACGAACAGTATCACCATTAGCGATGATAGCAACATCTTTACCATCCTGGATCTGATGGCCTTTACCGATTGTTAATTCAACATCTTCATCATAGATCTGTGGAATATCGTCACGGGTGAAACGAAGGTACATTGGACCATAAGTTTCAGCTGCAGCACGAGTTAATTTCTTTGTTGCATTGTAATCAGCCGGCATGATAACTGTCATGTTAGGAAGTGTACGAAGAACACCCATATCCTCGATGGCCTGATGAGAAGCACCATCGTTTGCAGGTGTAACACCACCGTGAGAACAAGCAATCTTTACATTTAAGTTAGGATAGCAGATTTCCTGACGGATCATTTCAGCGATACGAAGGGAACCGAATACAGCATATGTTACAACGAAAGGAATCTTACCACATGTAGCAAGACCAGCTGCAACACCAGCACCATTCTGCTCTGCAATACCTACATTAATATGCTGAGCAGGAAGTTCCTTACGGAAATTAGCTGTTTTACAGCTCTTTCCGATATCAATGTCACATACCATGATGTTTTTATTTTCTTTACCTAATACAACGATTTCCTCACCGAAACCAGTACGGGTAGCAATTTTCTTTTTCTCGCTCATTGTTCTAATCTCCTTCCTATCCGATTACTCGATGATCTGAGCTTTTAACTCAGCCATAGCCTGTGCGTATTCTTCATCATTAGGAGCAACACCGTGCCATGCACAGCTATTTTCCATGAAGGAAACGCCTTTACCTTTAATAGTGTGAGCATAGATACATTTTGGCTTGCCATTCTTAGATGTCTTGAAGTAATCTAAGGTAGCTACCATCTGTTCCATATCGTTACCATCGATTTCAACAACTTCGAAACCGAAAGCGTCAAATTTCTTACCAAGGTCACCATTAGGCATAACTTCATCACAAGTTCCGTCGATCTGAAGGTTATTATAATCAACGAATACTACAAGGTTATCTAACTGATATTTATGAGCTGTATTAGCTGCTTCCCAGATTTCACCTTCCTGACACTCGCCATCACCAACTGCAACATATGTATAATAATCTTTTCCATCAAGCTTTGCAGCGATAGCCATACCTACTGCACATGCAAGACCCTGTCCAAGAGAACCAGTGGAGATATCAATACCTGGACACTTGTTCATGGATGGATGACCCTGAAGTGGAGATCCTTCTTTACGAAGAGTATCTAATACTTCCTTAGGGAAGAATCCTTTTTCTGCAAGACAAGCATACTGGATTGGGCAAACATGACCTTTAGAAAGAACCATACGGTCACGATCTTCCCATCTAGGATTCTTAGGATCTACGTTCATAGCATGGAAATAGCAAGCTGTTACGAATTCAGCTGCAGAAAGGGAGCCACCCGGATGTCCGGACTGTGCCTTATAAACCATATCCACAACGCTCATACGCATCTTTGTGGCAGTGTTCTTGAGTTCTTTGATGTTTACATCTTT
>R25__coassemble_1568_pt1 | contig 11191 bp, 4 predicted proteins | sample R25__metabat2_low_PE_006 | metagenome-assembled genome bin R25 | reverse complement strand
GTCTGGAGAAGCTGCTTCGAAGAAGGAGTATGGAGGAAATCATATGAAAATGAAAAGAATGGCGGCTGTTTTACTGAGTGCATCTATGGTATTTCAGCTTGCTGCTTGTAACACATCGAGCACGAAGTCGGAATCTTCGACTTCTACGGCGTCCGATTCTGCACTCAAGGGTATCATGGCCCAGGAGTTAAAGTCGGAGTTCCAGAAGAATGTGGATTCCAAGATTCGCACCTTTAATGATTATTATACCGATATGTATGCAGATGCAGTCTGGGAAAGTGATCCGACACTTTATCCGACATCTTACGATCTGCGTGATTACGGTACCGTTCCGGAAGTGAAGAGTCAGGGGAACTGGGGTACTTGCTGGGGATTCGCTGCCATCGCTGCTTCCGAGATCAGTATTATCAATGAGTCCGGGCTTACTTTGGAGGAATTCCAGAAGAAGTATGGGCAGAAGCTGGATCTATCCGAGAAGCATCTGGCTTGGTTTGCCTCTTCTTATCTTACCGAAGAGAGTTATATCAGCAGTCAGGACGGAGAGGGTGTCCATATTACAACCTTGAATGATTTGTATTATGATACGACTTTCCAGGATATGAAGGCAGCCCAGGAAGGAAGCAGTGAGGATGACGATAGCGCTGCAGCCGAAGTATCGACCACAGAAGAGATTCAGGCAGCGGATGAGATGAGCACCCAAGACAGTCAGTCCGCCGAAGAGGATTCCACCCAGGAAGCAGAGGAAGTCGAAGGACCTACCCAGGCAGAGCATTATAATACCGGCGGTGATCTGGGTTATGCTTCTACCTATTTTTCTGCGGGAATCGGACCTGTCTGGGAATCCACCGCTCCTTACGCAGCATCAGACGGCAGTTCCTCCACGGCAATGGATTGGACCCTGCCGGAATCCGATCGTTTTAATTATGACTTTGAATTAGAGAATTCTTCGATTCTTCCTAGTCCGGCCTCCCATGATCTGGATGGAAATTATGTTTATAATGAAAAGGGTACGGAAGCCATAAAAGACGAACTTTTAGAAGGTCGCGGTGTATCCATCGTCTACTATGCGGATCAGGCCATGGATCCGGATGTACAGTGGAATATGTCGGCGGACCAGATGCGCTTAAAGGGTTGTCCGGATGACCTTCTTGAAAGGGTGCATAAGATATTGAACGGAGAGCTGGATATGGAAGCCTTAGAGGATGAAGATGCGGAAGCATTGACCGCTTTTATGACGATGGCTCTGGGTGACATGACTTATGAAGATTATCTTAGGGTGAAAGATGAAGTGGAAGCGGATGGAGAGTCGGGGGCAGCCGAAGAGGCAACGACAGAGGCCGCTGAGGAAGATACAGAGATGGATGAAGCAACCTTAGCTGCCCAGGAGAAGGAAGCAGAAGAGAATCAGCGTCTTGCTGCAGATTTCTTAGGCTTTAGCTATGATGATTTCCTCAACTATATTCAGATGACTTCCGAAGCAGAATCCGAAGTTTACATGAATACAGAGAACTATTCCCAGTATGTGGATACGAATTATGCCAGACCGAACCATGCCGTATGTATCGTCGGCTGGGATGATAATTATGATGCTTCCAACTTCTTAGAAGGACATCGTCCACCGGCCAATGGTGCATGGATCGTCAGAAATAGCTGGGGAGATAAGTATGGTAACGATGGTTATTTCTATCTTTCCTATTATGACCAGACCATATGCGCTCCGGAAACCTATGATTATGTTCTGGATGAGAATGCCGACAAGACCACAGATATGGAAGCCTTGGCTTATGACCTGATGCCGGCACAGACCGTCGATTCCGCTACCATGGATGAAGCCACCTATATGGCCAATGAATTCACTCTGGAAGGAGAAGGTATCTTAGATTCCATCAGTGTTATGACAGCCTCCTATGATACCCAGGTTACCGCCAATGTCTATCTTCTTGATAAGGATGCCAAGTCCCCTGTGGATGGCGAGATGCTTGACTCTGTAACGGAAGAGTTTGAATATTCCGGCTATCATCGTATCGCATTAAATCAGAGCTATTCTTTGGAGGAAGGTGCGAAGATCTCTGTGGTACAGGTACAGCGTGTTACCACAACGGAAGGCGAACATTATGCCGTTCCTTATACCTGCGGACGTAATATGAAGTATGACCGATTGATCGGTGTCTTAGATCCGGCGGAAGAAAGTACCTGGGAATCTGCCGTAATCAATCCGGGAGAGAGCTTTATTCTCTTAGATGATGTATGGATGGATTGGGCAGACGTCGTCGATGACTTCTATCAATCCGGCGGCTCCTTTGATTATATGACCTACGATAATCTTGGAATTAAGGCCTATCTCTATCCGACCAATGATATCGAAGAGATTCATGATTTTGGAGATTCCACTTCTTACTGTGGCGTCCAGGCAAGAATCTGCCAGGATTGTGGTTATGTGGTGGTAGAGCCATAGAAGATCTTTAAGATTTTTACGGATGATCAGGGGATTGCTTCGAACCGATAGAAGGATTGTAAATAAGGTATAGATTGCCTCTTACCTGTAAGGATGGCAGGTAAAGTGTATACTGAATTTATAAAAATAGAATTAGATCTCATACGATAAGACTCATCTGAAATAATCCAATTATAGTTTTAGATGAGTCTTTTTTTACCTTATAATTTTTTTACTTTTTTTTCCATTGCAACGTATAAAATGATATAATCATAAAATAGTATTTTATGAAAGATTTAAAAGGATGAAAACCGGAAAGGAGATAGAAGAATGAATCTAGTAAAGTTACAGTATCCGGACAGAGAAATGTACAAAAATTTAATTCCGGAAGCCATCTGGGAGGAAGAACCTCAGTTGATCCTTGCTACAGATGACTTTAAGACAGTGGGAATTGCTGCCTATCTTGTGGAAGAGGAGAGCCTTGTTCTGGAATGGCTCTATGTTTTTGAAGGTTATAGAAGAAAAGGCTATGCCGATCAGATGATTTCATTCCTGGAAGAGCAAGCAAAAAAAGAGAAATGCCAGGCTGTGATTGCTCTCTATCCGGGAACTTTGGATCCGAATCCTTTGAATCTTCTTTTCATGAAGCATTTTTATGATTTCGATCTTGAAGAAGCAATCATCTACAAGGCAGATAAAAAGACCCTGCAGCAAGCGCAGATTCATAATTATAAAGTATCCTCTAACAAGGCTTCCGATGATATGCTCTATTCGGTTTCGGAATACGGTCTGCCTAAACTGCGAAAATATATACAGGAGAACTATAACAATGGAAAAATGGACGAAGAGCAGGCCGATTTGTCCGATTTGGATAGTCAGATGAGTCATGTTCTGGTAAATAAAAATCAGATAAAAGGATTTTTAAAGATCCAGAATGGCGAAGATGACGGGCAGAAGCTATTAACTCTACTTTATATGAGCGGTGCTAAGAATCTTGAATTCTTCACCTTCTTAAAGAATACCATTCAGAAGATTTTAAAGGATGATCCGGCTTTTGATACTTTGCATTTTATCTGTATGGATGACAGATTATGTGATCTGACAGAAAAGTTATTGGGAGAAGAAATCGAAAAAGAAACGGAAAGCACAGTAGTTGCAGAGAAGCTTTTGTAAAAAGAAGACAATACAATGTTATATAAAAATATTTCTAAAGATAAGGTGAGGGACTATGGGTTCAGGAACAGGTAATGAAATAGGATTAAAGAAAGAAGAATTAAGAGAGTTTAATGCACAGGCCAAAAAACAAAAAGATTTATTGAAATCATATCAGGAACAGAGAAAGGCCTTTTTATCCGATCAGACAGAGAATGCAAATCATTTCATCAATGAGCAGGCCAAGACAGTTTTTACAGAGGGCCAGCAATTTAAAGATGTGACATCCGGTAAATTTAAATTTCAACAGCGTTCCGATGTGAAACTTGAAGATCTGACACAAAGCTATTATACCAATAGTGCTGAGATGCAGGCCTTAGAGGATGAGATTGCTCATCCGAAGGGTTTCTGGTTTATGAAGCATTTCTATAAGAAAAAGAGAAGAAAGATTCTTAATAAGCACAAGGATGTCAGAAAGAAACGAATCGTTGAATTCCAGGAAAATGGTCTGATCATGGAAAAGGAATTCATGAAGCAATGTACAATCTTCCAGAAGAAGCAGGAAGGCAAAGCGCCGGAAGCTGCCATGGAAGCTTATCAGAAGGATTTGGTAAGATATGCACTGAATACCTTTGACCTGGGCATGGAGATTACCAGCCAGGAAGAAGGAAAGACAGTCGATTCCACTTATATGAAAGAGAAAAGGAATTTTATCCGGGAAATGGGTAAGAATTCCAGCGGATTTCAAAGTATGTATGATTTAGTTGAAAGACTGCGTAGTCATACTCCGGATCAAATGTCAGATGCGATGTTTTCCACCTTATGTGAATCTTATTTTGCAGCCAAAGGACAGATGGTGAAGGGGATGCATAAAAGTACCGCTTCGATCATTGACCAGTATCTGAAAAAAGAGAATATTGATGTTTTGCAGCGTGATAAAACCAGCGCTCTTCTTATGTTGAAAACTGCAGCGATCAATGTTCTGTGTCAGCAGATCGACAGTAATTATGATGGCGAATCTGAAGTTGATGTAAGAAGCCATGCCATTTTATTAGGCTTAAATAAGGTACTTTGTTTTACGACAAATACTGTGATTGCCAATGGTGCCTTTCAGAAGAAATTCAAAGATGCTCAATCAGAGGTGGGACCGGAAAAGGAGAATAGATTCCGCCAAAGACTGGAAAGCATCTGTGAGGAGAAGAATCTCATTTTGTTGAAGGATATGGATCTTTCGTCGATCATTACGGATTATTTTTCCAATGAGTTGGGAGCAAAGCAGGTCGAGGAGAAATCTTTGGCTGATAAGCTTGAGAAGATGGAAGGGGAGCTGACAGCAAGAAAGACGATCTTAGATATGATCATCGATTCGGAAAAGATGGATGCAGAGTATTGTTCTATTCCGGCTTTTAAGGAAAATGCTAAAAAAGATCTGAGAAAATTCCTGCTTGGTCATGATGAACGTTGGGAAAAACTGAAAGGCTTTTATGAAGCTTATCAAAATAGTATCATGAATAAAAATGCGGATCTTGACGTTGTAAGAAATAAATATGAGCTGGAGCTTTTTAATGCGATCAAGGATATGGGTATCCCGTTTGGGGTAGCAGATGCGCATGTCAGGGAAAAAGCTACTTTTTATCAGAGACTTTATCAATAATGAATTAAAGGACATTTCTTTAAATGTAAAGAAAGAAATCTGGAAGGACCCTATGGTCCAGAAGTTTGTCCTTGATGAGATTCAGAATGTGAAAATGAAGAAAAAGTCTGAAGCATCCCCACGTTTAAAAGAATTCGTGCAGAATATGAATAAAGATCTGCAAGAGAACAAAGCCAGAATCGAAAGATACCTTCTCTCTTATGGGCAGGCTGTTCGGACATTTATTCCGGCACAATTTGAGCAATATCTTGGAAAAAATATGGTCTTTTCCAGTCCGCAACAGCTGAAATTTGAATTGAATAATTACATGAGTCATTTGAAAGAACTGAATCCGACATTTTATAAGAATCAGGAAGTGATCGGAGAGGCCATTGAAGAGAGTCAATTGGATCCGAAGTATTATGGAAAGATGAGTGTTTTCCTTAAGAATTTCAGTGATAAGTACTTTGATAAGGATCTTATTGATCATAAGGATGAGCTGGTGGAGTTTCTCCAGGGCATAGGACAAGAGTTTGCTAAGGTGCAGCAAGCATTTGAATCTGCATTTAAAGATGTGAAATTAACGGATGCAGGATGGTCTAGTCTGCAAAGAACGCTGGATGAGAATGTAGAAATGAATGCCAAGAACATGATTACCTTAACCCAAATTAAGGAGAAATTCGCAAAAAGAGCCCAGCAAGTGGTTAGCTCTAAAAACGCAGGGGAAAATGTTCGAACACTTGATGTCATGAGTGAAAATATGAGGATTTCCGATAAAGCGACGAAGGAAGCAAATAATAAAATCCTCGCTTCTTCAATCAAGCAATTGAAGACCTATAGCTACCAGGAATGGTGTCAGATGCTGAAGGAAGAAAAGCCGATTATTTTTGAAGTGGAAGAGGTGAAAGAGGACCAACACGTGAATGAACTGAATGAGCTGCTTCATGATACAGAGTATGAAGCAATCATTCACGATAATTATGCAGCAGTGGAAGATGCACTGAATCATGTTCTGAAAGAAGGAAAATTACTTGAAAAGATGCCATATCTGGAGAATGTAAAGAGTATAGAGAATCTGAATCATTTATCCCAGGCCGCCTTCCATGATTTTATGGATCATCTTCGCAGTGTATTGGCACCATTACAAGAGGAAGATGCCAGTGCTTTTAAAACAGGGGAAGGTCAGGAATTTTACGAGAGAGTATTCACCGGTGCTGTAAAGAACCATATGGATTATCAATATAATATTGATAGATATCTTAAGATGCAGGAGATAAATTCCGAAGCCAATGCAATGCATCAGACACAGTTGTTCGATCAGACACAGCCTCTGGAGAGACATGGTATTAAGTATGATTACTTAAAACTAATGAATGCTAAGACGGATAAGAAAAAAGCGATATTCCCGGAAGAAAGAAAGAATCGTTTTTCCAGGACTTCTGCCATCTGGAACAGACTGTTAGAATATGACAGAATCAATCATACCAATCTTTACGGCAAGCTGAAGGATATGATACGAATCGCTACTTCAGATTTTGAAAAGAAATATATCAAAACAGAAGATGGAAATTATATCAAGCAGAGCATCTCCGGTTCCGGAAATAAACAGGTTTATAAAGTAGAGGGGAAAGTAAGTGCCAAAGATATCAGCAAAGAATATAAAAAGATGATGCAGAATCTATTTTCTCATTTGCTGAATGATAAGACGGTAGCTGGAAAAACCAGTGCCAGAGAGGCAGCCCTACGCAGACTTTTCAATGAAGAAAAGGCATTAAATGCAAAGGAAACCTTCCAGGAGGCAGCTTTGGAGATGGCTCTTTGTGATGACGAAGAATTTATCTTCAGCACCGGATGTGAAGGAGAGGATATTTTTATCAATGGAGATGAAGCAAATTATAATAATGCACTTTTTACATATGCTCGTGAAGTAGGTAAAACAGAGAAGGTCATCGAGGATACCTGTAATCAATATTATAGCAGTGATAAGGTAGAAGAAAGAAGTCTGCTTTATCTGAAAACGAGATCCTATTATTTTGGTATGGGCAAGGCTTCCAAAGAGGCAGTAGATCAGCAGAAGGAATCTCTGGTTCTTTTGCAGAATATTATGGATAATTTCAAAAAAGCAGAGGCGGAACTTAAAAAAGTACTTCAGAATGCCAAGATTGATAAAGTTCCAAAGATGGAAGATTCTGAGGAAATGGTTGATCTTCAGGAAATGTATGAATATAAGAGTGCCCTGTCAAATGCAAATCGTTTATTGACCTATCATGCTCGTAAAGAAAATAATATTTCCTATGGTAAATATCTGGATACTCTTTGGAGTGATGCAAAAGAATTTTGTGAACGGGCGCAAGCCATGCTGAATAAGTATAATTCGAATCATGCAGTTGCGACGGATGCTTTCGCTGCCGTAAAGAATGTTTTTAAAGATGATGATCTTAAAAATCAGCTTTCCAGGAATCATATGGAATATATTAAGGAGGAAGAAGCCTATAGAAATCATAATTTAAGCCGTACCGGTTTTGCATCCGGCTTAGATGTCTTGAATAAAATAAGTGAAGAAAGAAGAAAATTAAAGAAGGACGAACGGAATAAGATTGCACCGGATGCCTATAATATGCAGGAGGAAATCAATGCTTCTGTGAAAAATAAAATGAAAATCTGTGATTCCTATATCCTAAGTATCCACGATGGTGCTATGGCAGATTTTCTGCCACTCTTAAAGCGTAGTAATGATTATTGGAAGCTTTTGGTGAATGGTGTTGATATCGAGAAGAATGTTGACAAACTTTATAGGGAGAAATATGCAATCGTTGCCCAATCACTTCAGGCTTATCGAATCATGAATCCGGCAATCTGTAATTTTACAGAGATGTTTTTAAGACATTATGAGTCAGATATCTTAAGTGATGGTAAAGAACGTCAGGAGATAAACTGGATGGACCGCGTGAATGCATTTGCTTCGGAAGTATTTAATAAGAAGGTCGGTAAGTATAGTATCAATCAGGTGCTTTCGGAAAATGTAAAAAATCCGGATGCAATCGCCACCCTACAGATTGCCATCGGTCATGATATCGAACTCTTTGAACGTCTTTTAGATCCGAAAAAAGTAAAAGCTGCGGTACAAAACAGAGAAGAAAATATAAAAACGCTGACCACAGCCCTGAAAAACCGTTTAGCGGATACTAGTAAAGATAATATCAATACCATTATGAAATCCGTAGAAAGAACGCTGGCTACACAGATCTTCTTTAAATCCGGTGAAGAGTTTGCACCAGGTGTGGAGACTTATCTGGATTATGCTCTCTATGACTATGAATATCGAGGAGAGATCATGGAGCAGAAGAAGCTGAAGGAATTAGAGCTTCTCAATCGTCAGAAGGAATTTGAAGAAGTCAGAAGTGCTGGTAAATACCTAAGACAGGATCGCCTGACGGATGTCCTTAAGGCCAGAGGTGAAAGATTTGAGGGCTTAGGTCCGATTGGATCAATCTATGGTAAATTGAATAAAGTTTCTTCCAAATTAAAAAAGGATGCCAAGAGTAAGGCAGAGTTTGTCATCAAGGAAGCCTATAAGGATGCTAAGCTGAAAGATATTACGTTTGATCTTCCGTTAGATGTTAAGGATGCAATCACAGGAATGATCATGGATGCTCTTACCTCTAAAAAATATAATAAGGTAGGTAAAAAAGGTAGTGATCGAGATAAGGCAAGAAATAAAATTGCTAAGATTATCGCTCTTTCTGCCATGGAAGCTTATTATAATGCCGTCGAGGATAAGACCTTTGGTGAAAATATGTCTGCAGATGAGAAAGATTATCTGGTAAAACAGTTTGTTCTTTTTAATGCTACACAGAGCGCCAAAATGGAATATAGAGTGGAGGATGTCTTACAGTCAAAGAATAGCTTCCTAAGCCGTTATCATATGTTGGATGGTTTGAATGCAGTCGAACCACGCAACGAGGCTGTCGCATCTCAGGCGGAGATGAGCAAGGAAGGCTTTGAGATGATGCTTTATACAGAAAACGATGATGGTATCTTCGAGAAAAAGATTAACGCAGAAAAAACTTATATCACGGCAAATGATTTTTGTGCGAATATCGTAAATACTGAGCTGGAAGATAATCCGGAATTGGCAAAGTTATCCGAAGGGGAAAAACAGCGGATTCGTTCCGGCATGATGGATATTACGGCTGTGCAGCTGGAGGCGAATCGTGGTAATCTTCTGAATGCGTATCGTGCCAATAAATTTGAAAAAGAAATCAAGAAGAATCTTGCCGATAAGGAATTGATTGAGATGCTGCTCCGCTCCGATTCTCTTTCCCAGCTGGAAGAGAAGAAGGAAGAATCCCTGAAGAAAGCGATGAAAGCCGGAGGAGAAAAGGGCTTTGATGCCTTCGTTCGCTATCATTTAGGTTTCTTTAGCCGTGGAAAATACACCAAGCTTTCCCAGGATCAAAAGAAGATTTTTGCAGTTTTACTTTCTATGCCATCTGTCCTTTATAACAGTGATGGTAAGCAATCATTGCTGGGACTGAAGCAGGAGGATATGAAGAAGGAAAGAGAAGACAAATTCAAAACCATGCTTAGCATTCTCAATGGCACAGATACTTATGATGGTGCGGAATTATTCATTAATTATGATGAATTGACAAAGAAGCTGGATTGGCTGCCAAAGAAAGAGCGTATGCGTTCCATTAACAAAGCGTTGGAAGCAGCGGACTTTGCGAGCAAGGTATGGCGGACAAAATCTACCGTCAGCTTTGAAAATAATGATACACCGATCCGCTCCATAAAAGCAGCATCCGTATTAAAGAATAAGGATGTATACGGGGCAATACCGAAAAATATCAACACAACGGATGATTTTATGAAAACCATTATGGAAAAAGTGAATTCTTCCCAGTTAAAGAAACGCTTGGTGGAAGTGCAGAATAATCCGGTGAAAGCGCAGATGCTCATCGTTGTCCTGCAAAATAGATCCGCCATCGATAAGACGACACAAAACAGAAGAGGTGCTGCCAATGAAGCTCTCCGTAGAAAGATAGCCTTTGATATGTATGATAGCGATAAGCGTAATCATATGCAGGCGCAGGCACAGACTCCGGAGGCAATCAAGCAGGCCATCATGACTTTGTATAGCTATCAGGTAAGAGATGATATCGTTCATACCAGCAGTGTCCTGGATGCTTCTTCTCTGGCAAAGCATGCTTTGGAACGAACCACAGATATGGATGAAGAACTTTTAAGCAGAGCACTCCTTTATGTGGATAAACTTTCTGACTTAGCTTATCAGGGAGATCATACCAAGGCTGTAGAAAGGGTATATGACGAGATATTCTCTGAGGAAAGCTTAGTCGGAGAAAAGGTGGATCCTTTGTCAGAAGACCTGACAGATATTGATCTCTTTATCCGAGAAGGTTATAAGCAAGAATTGACACGAAGAATGACGAATACCCAGATATTCCATGGCAAGGATCTGCTTAAGGACATGTATAAGATGGGAAAAATCGATATGAGTCCGGAAGAGGAAGAGCAATATAAAGCTTGGCAGCAAGAATATTGGACCAAGAAGATGGATCACTTAGAAGCAGTATAAGATTCCAGCGCAGAATCCTTTGGGAAGGAACTTCGAATGATAGATTGAAGTACTGATTTTGCGCGATAAGATTCCAGTGCAGAATCCTTTGGGAGGAGCCTTCAATAAGATGGATCACTTTATAGTAGCATAAGATCGAATGGATCGAATGAAGCCGGAGATGTTTCTAGTAAGAAACATTTTCCGGCTTCTTACATTTGTGGACACCCGTGGGCATGTAAGAATCAAGATTCTGATATTTACATGCACCGGCAGACATGTAAAAAATTAATTATTCATATATACATGCCCGCCAACCGGCATGTAGTTTCACACAGATTTGAATTGCTATTATAGGCAAAAACATTTAAAATATGATTAGGATATATATCAT
>R25__coassemble_1557_pt1 | contig 11233 bp, 8 predicted proteins | sample R25__metabat2_low_PE_006 | metagenome-assembled genome bin R25 | reverse complement strand
CATATATTGCGCATAAATGCGATATCCGGCTTTTGCTTTGTATCCGGTATCCATGAGTTCTTACACATTAAGATACACTGATTTTTTTGCCTCATTTATAAAATAAGTCGTACATTCTCTCTCTGTTTTACACTGATTTAAAAATGATTTGTATCGACTACTGAGACTCTCCAGCTCTTTCAAATCATTTTCCTGATACGTCAGCCATACATTTTTCATCGAATAACTCCCTTCCAGAATTTTTTGCCGGAATTGTCCAGACAGCATCGGCTGCCATGCAATTCCCATAAAGCGATCACCCACGTAAAAGAAACCGGTCCCAAGCTTACCGCTTCTGATTTATAATCGGTGGATGATCTCTGTTAACTCTTTTTGATTTATTTTCTTCTTATCTCCCTGTACCACAAGGACCAGATTCTTCTGCTGAAAAATCTCCTGACATATCCTTGTCATCCGCTCTGGAGTTACGGCTTCATAAGCCTTGATCCGATCCTCCATGCTCTCTGAGGAATTATGTAATATTTTATTCTCATAAGCCATGATCCAGTTAAAATCATCCGCTTCATCTAATAAAGTATAAGCATTATCAATATAATTCGCTTTTACATAATCCAGGGCATCTTGAACATCTTCCCGCAGATCACGGAAAATATCGATCACGCAGGCGATGGATTCCTTTAAAAACTTTGGTTGAACCTGATAGATAAATTTGATCTGCCCGACATTGGCATATTGTTCGCTTCCCGGATCATAACTATAGACATATCCCTTTCTTTCTGACAATTCCTGATACATCCGGCAATAATCACCACGGAAAAGGATATCATAGAGTAAATCCATCTCCGCAAGAGAATATCGTCTCACATCGATATCAAATCCAAAAAAGACTTCCGTATCCTCGCCTTTTTTTAAGTGTACCTTAGCCTTTCTATGAAAAAACCTTTCTGGTATCGGGGCAATATTCTCCCAGGAATCGGGAAAAGTGGAGGATAAATGATACCGTTCAATATACTGCATCAAAATCTCGATTCCATGCTCCGGAATCTTACCGGTAACATAAAAAAAGAAAGAGCCCTTCCACAGATTCTCCTGCTGAAAGCTTCTCAAACAAGCTCCATCCATCTTAAGTAATGTCTTTTTATCTCCCGTGATGCTTCTTGAAAGACTCGTCCCCTTCCATGTTGCTTTTCTGCCGTGATATGCCACACATTCTTCTTCTTTCTCTTCCCGGATTTCTGCCAGAATCCGCTTTCTCTCCAGATTGATCTCCTCTTCCGGCAGGGAAATGGGTTCAAAGATTTCCGTAAGTATCTTCGCGGCTTCTTCAAAATGCCCAGGGGCTCCGCAGATACTGAAACGAATCAATTCATTATAAGTGGTGGCATTAAAAGAAAGCCCTAATCGATCCAAGGTCTGATACAGGCTTTCTTGTCGGTGAAAATGAATATTACGAAAAACGATATGTTCAAAAAAGTGGGAGATACCATTCCTTTTCTTATCTTCGTACATGGAGCCTGCTTTCACATACAGGCAGAGACAAAAACTATGTAATTGATCATTCTTATTAAAAAACACGGTAGTTCCGTTTGGAGTCACATGTTTTATTTCCATTCTTACCTCTTAGCAAAGGAATCCTGTTTTGGTCTTAAGCGAAAAGGAAAAACTGTGCCACCAATTCAGCATGCCTTTTTGCATAAGCATGCCTTGGATAGGCCAGGCACAGTTTTTGCAGGCTTTTAAGAAACAAAACAGGAAGATCCTCTTTCTATCTAATTCTTAATCTATTTCATCAATATGAACCGGAATCAGTTCATCCATCTCAAGAAGAGACAGATCCATCTCCGGAAGCTTCGGATGCTCCATCTGGGCGATTTCTTCTTTATCCAGAATGAAAGAAATCAATAAAGCATCCTGCGTCACTTCATCTCCATTCTTCACATAAATCTTATCCACATAACCGGATACATGGGATCTTACCATGGTTTCCATCTTCATGGCTTCGATCAACATGAGTGCCATACCCTTTTCTACGCGGTCGCCTTCCTTGACCGTGATATCGCAGATACGGCCTGGCAGAGATGCACCAAGATGTCTGGGATTCTTCTTATCGATCTTCAAACGGTTATCCGCCTTAACCTCATAATGCTGGTCCATAATATGAATCTCACGGTAAAAACCATTGACTTCAAACTGAAGTGAACGCATTCCCTTCTCATCGGGTTCGGACATGCTGATAAACTTAATCAGCGTATCCTCCCCATCATTAATCTGGAAGGTGGTTTCCTCTCCTGGTCTTAATCCATAGAAATATACATGACTTTCCAGCTTAGAAACGTCATTATAAGCCTGAAAATGTTCACAATAATCCTCATAGACGCGAGGGTATAAGGCATAACTTAAGATTTTTTGTTCCATCACATCCCGGTCTTCCATATTCTCCATATAATAATTCCGGCGAAGATGCTTCTCGATTTTATCAAAATCGGCATCCGGAAGCAAGGATCCCGGTCGCACATGGATCACCGACTGCTCTCCGATGACCAATTTCTGGAAACGTTCCGGAAAACCGCCTTGCGGCTGTCCCAGCATTCCTCTCATATAGCGGACAACCGATTCCGGGAAGGACAGATTCTGCGCTTTTTCATAAATATTTTCTTTGGTCAATCCATTCCGATACATAAAGATTGCCAAATCACCGGCAACCTTCGAAGTCGGCGTAACCTTTATGATATGTCCCAGCAATTCATCGGCTTCTTTATAAGATCTGCAGATTCCCTGCATCTGGTCTCCTAATCCCATAGCTTCCGCCTGTTCACGCAGACTGGAATACTGTCCGCCCGGAATCTGGTTATTATAAAGATCGATGTTCGGTGCTTTTAATCCATTTTCAAAATTATAGAATACTTTACGTTCGTGGGCATAATAACGGTCAAGGACATCCAGACCTTCCCGGTCGATCTTTGGATCTCTTTCGGTACCACGAAGCGTTTCCACCATGGCATTCAGAGATGGCTGGCTTAAGATGGAGCTCATGGAACCGATCGCACAGTCAACGATATCGACTCCTGCTTCTGCTGCCATCAGATAAGTAGCAAGACCGCTGCCCGTGGTATCATGCGTATGAAGATGAATCGGTGCTTTCACTTCTGTCTTTAAGGCAGTGATCAATTCCTTGGCAGCGTATGGTCGAAGCAGACCGGCAGGATCTTTGACACAGATCAGCTGACATCCTAGTTCTTCTAATTCCCTGGCCATCTTCAGATAATTTTCCAAGGTATATTTGGTCTCCTTTGGATTCAGAATATCTCCACTGTAACATAAGGTACCTTCTGCCAGCTTCCCATTTTTCAGAACCTGCTCGATCGGCAGCTTCATATTTTCAATCCAGTTAGAGCTATCGAAGATACGGAAGATATCCACCCCTCGATTACTGGCTACTTTGATGAATTTCTCGACAACATTATCCGGATATGCCCCATAGCCGACCACATTAGAACCACGTAAGAGCATCTGAATCATGACATTCGGCATACGCTCTCTCAAAATATGCAGACGCTTCCAAGGAGATTCCTTCAGGTAACGATAGGTTGTATCGTAAGTGGCACCACCCCAGGCTTCGATGGAGAAGGCATCCTTCAGGTATAGATTCGTTGCTCTTGCTGCACCGGCAACCTCCTTGGTACGCATACGGGTAGCTAAAAGAGACTGTTGTCCATCACGCATGGTAGTATCCGTGATATATAGCTTCTTACTGCGACGAATACGATCAATAAATTCCTTGGTTCCTAAGCGCTTCCATTCATCTCTCATACCACGGATCGGAATGGAACTATCTATGGTTGGAACGATGCGATCCTCCAGAAACGGTTTCTCCCCCCGATTGACATTTACCATCTTATTGGCTAAAAATTCCAGGATTTTCGTCGTTCGATCCAGATTATTCCGAAGGTCAAAAAGCTCACTGGTATCATCGATGAAGGTCGTATAGCATTTACCTTCGGCAAACATCGGATGATTCAGAACATTGATCAAAAAGGAAATATTGGTTTTTACTCCATGAATACGGAATTCCTTCAAGGCACGAACCAGCTTATTCGTAGCTCCATCAAAAGTACGAGCACGACTGATCGTTTTTACGAGCAGGCTGTCATAATAAGAAGTGATCACTGCGCCATTATATACATTTCCATCATCATGACGAATGCCGGATCCGGAACCAGAGCGATAAAGATCAATCTTACCATAATCCGGAAGGAAGTTATTGGTAGGATCCTCTGTCGTAACACGGGCCTGAATTGCATACCCATTACACTTAACTTCATTCTGAGAATAGATATGGATCATCTTACTGTTAAGAGGATAGCCCTGGGCAATCAGGATCTGGGTGGTTACGATATCAATTCCGGTGATCATTTCTGTAACGGTATGCTCCACCTGCACACGCGGATTCATCTCTATAAAGAAAGGATTCATCTCTTCATCTAAGAGAAATTCCATGGTTCCGGCATTGGTATAACCCACACGACGTGCCAATCTTTTCGCACTGTCCATGATCTTTTTCCGAATCTCCTCCGGCACTGACCAGGCCGGAGCAAATTCAATAATCTTCTGATTTCTACGCTGTACGGAACAATCGCGATCAAATAAATGCACGATATTTCCATAATTATCTCCAAGAATCTGTACCTCCACATGCTTTGGATGCATCAGATACTTCTCCAGGAACAGCTTGGATTCACCAAACGCTCTCTTGGATTCATTACTGGCCTTATCGAAAGCATTCTCCATCTCTTCTTCGGAAAGGACCACGCTCATACCTCGTCCGCCACCACCATTGGCTGCCTTGAGCATAACCGGATAGCCAATCTCAGCGGCAATCTTTTTTGCCTGCTCGGCGCTTTCCAAGGCGAATTCACATCCCGGAAGAATGGCGACCTTACTCTCTGCAGCGGCCTGCTTCGCACTAATCTTATCTCCCATGATATTCATGGCATCAATATTCGGTCCGATAAATACCAGACCATTCTTTTCACAAGCTTCTGCAAAGTCCGGATTTTCCGAAAGAAATCCATAACCCGGATGAATGGCATCCGCTTTCTTCTCTTTGGCAATTCTTATGATTTCCTGAATGTCAAGATAAGCATCTACAGGACCCTTATTGGAATTCAAAGGATAGGCCTCGTCCGCTCTGGAGCGAAACATGGCAAAACGATCCTCCTTGGAATAAACGGCAATGGAACCAATTCCCAATTCACTTAATGACTGAAAGATACGTATGGCAATCTCCCCACGATTGGCTACAAGTACCTTCTTAAACTTCTTTATCTCATTAAACATATTTGACCCCCCAATGCAAATATATTCTGGTAACCCTTGCAAAAAGGCTGCAAAAGCCTCCGCATGATAAAATTAATATAACACAAAATAAAGTTACATGTCACTAACATTATGACTTTCATAAAAGAAGGATACAAGTCAGCTAAGCTGCCCTGTATCCTTTTCCTTTCTCCTGTATTAAGCTTCTTTTAGCTCAATCGCTTTTTTAATCATCTCAACAGCGCCATCGATACCAAAAATGCTACTATCAATACAAAGATCATAATTCTTAAGATCTCCCCACTTCTGAGAAGTATAATAATTATAGTAACTGGCTCTTTGCTTATCCATCCGAATGGCTTCTTCCTTTACCTTTGGCATCGGAATCTCATAATAATCATGAATACGTTGCTTCTTATAAGTCATTGGTGCATGGATAAATACATTCAGACGATTCTCCCTTTCACGGAGGGCATAATCCGCACAGCGACCAACGATCACACATGGTCCTTCCTCCGCAATCTTCTTAATGGTATCAAAAGCGGCAAGGAAAACCTTCTGATTCAAAGGCATATCAAAAGAAGCTGCATTATAACCCAATGCATAAGGATCCATTACCAAGGAGTACAGAAAACTGGTTGTCGGCTTCTCATCGAAATTCTCAAACATCTCTTCACAGATGCCACTGTCCTTCGCAGCCAACTTTAAAATCTCTTTATCATAAAACGGAATTCCGTAATATTCTGCGATCTTCTGCCCGATCTCACGGCCACCACTTCCGTACTGTCGACCAATTGTAATAATCGTATTCATAAGATTACCTCCCATTCCATCAAGTTTCTTCTGAAAATTCTCGAAATAGCATACCTGAGTATGATTGAGCATTATTCATAAAATAAATCTTTCTTTTGCCAATATTGTATCACATAATATACAAATAGGCAAACTTATCGGAAGTAATTTTTTGCAAAAAGGATATCTTTTTGCATCTGTGTTTTTAATTCCTCCACATTTTGAAAACGAAGCTCAGCTCGATGAAAATGAAGAAGCTCCACCTCCACCATCTTGCCATAAAGATCACCGGAATAATCAAAGATATGCGTTTCAATCCCTTTGATCCTGCTGTCTTCAACGGTAGGCTTGATTCCGATGTTGGTAACACCGTGATAGGTCTCTCCATCAATATGAACCTTGGATACATAAACTCCATTGGGAGGAATCAGCTTGACTTCTTCCGCGATTTGGTTGATGGTAGGAATCTGAATGGTTCTGCCAAGCGCCTTCCCATGAACGACTTCCCCATAAATGGTATAATTTCGACCAAGCAAGGCAGCCGCTTTTTCCATCTTACCATATTCGAGCAATTCGCGGATCCGTGTACTGCTGATATCTTTTCCTTCATGCTGTACTTTTTCTTTTACAATTAAATCATAACCAAATCGATCTGCCATAGCACGCAGATTCGCTACGCTGCCAGATCTTTTCTTTCCGAAATGAAAATCAGATCCAACCACGATCACTTTGGCATCTACCTTTTTTACCAGAACATTTTCGATAAACTCCTCCGGTGAAGATGCAGCAAATTCTTTGGTAAAAGGATGCTCCAGCATGACGTCCATTCCTTGCTGTTCCAGGAATCTTCGTCTTTCTTCCTTGGTAAAAATCTGACTGAATTTCTTATCACCGTTGATGGCTGCTCTCGGCGGCATATCAAAGGTGAATACAACGCTATTGAGTCCCAGGCTTTTTTTCTCTTTCAGTTCGTTCAGCAGAAGCTGATGTCCTAAATGGATTCCCTCAAATTTACCGAGGGCCACCGCGCTGTTATGAAGTTGAAACTCTGAACTCTTAATATATTGCATGTTAACTTACCTGATTTCTATAAATCAAAGAACAACTTTTCCGGCTTCATCAAGCCCTTGCTCTCATCTTTTTGATAAAGACCAATGAAATGTCTTTCATAATCATAAACTCGATATAGGAAGGAAAGTCCTTCCGGTATGGACACGATACTCGAATCAGAAGACGCTAAGATTCTTCCATCATCGATGGAAAATGGATTCCCATTTTTTAGAAGGCGATCTATGTTCTGATCTGCCACCATCTGCGGATAAAAAGGAAAGACAGAATCAATACTTCGAAGATGATCCATCAGAACTCCCTGATTCCTCAATTCTTCCACCTGAGACAAGGTAAGCGCATCCTGCAGAAGAAAATCAGATACGCGTAATCGTTCCAAGGCTGACATACATCCGCCACATCCGGCCTTTTGACCGATATCTCTGCATAGACTACGAATATAGGTGCCTTTGGAACAAGATACCTCGAATTCCACATAAGGAAGGGCAACTTTAAGAATCTTAATACTCTGTATCCTCACAGGACATGGCTTTCTTTCAATGACCTTACCCTCTCTGGCTAATTCATAAAGCTTTTTTCCTGCAACCTTTTTTGCGGAATACATCGGTGGAATCTGATCGTAAGGCCCGACAAAGGAGGAAATCAAGGCAGCGATCTCTTCCTCGCGAACATTGACCGGATTCTCCGCCAGTATTCTGCCGGAAATATCTTCCGTATCCGTCTGTCTTCCAAGAAGCAGCGTAGCACGGTAAGCTTTATCCCAGTTTCCGATCACATCACACAGCTTGGTCGCCTTTCCCAAACATACCGGCAAAACACCTGTGGCATCCGGATCCAGTGTTCCGGTATGCCCAATCTTCTTCTGCTTCAGAATTCCTCGAAGCTTTGCAACCACATCGTGCGAAGTAAAACCAGCTTCTTTATAAATATTAATTACACCATTGATCATATTGTTACATCCTATTCTTTAAATGGCCGAAGCAATCGTCATATCCCTGGTGGTTTTCTCCAATTGCAATTCCACTCTTTCCGCAATATTCATGACAATATCACGCATATCTCCTGTTACAGTACACCCTGCAGCACGAATATGACCGCCACCGCCAAATTCCTGAGCGATGACACTAACGTCGACCATCTCATCCGAACGAAGACTGACTTTAAAGTCGCCATTGGGATTCTCATAAAGGAACATGGCGACATGAATTCCTTCTGTAATACGAAGCTGATCGATGATTCCATTGGTATCAGAAGGATCTGCGCCGAAAAAATCAAAGTCCTTCTGATATAATACAGAAAAAATCATTTTTCCATCCAGGATCAGCATACTTTCCAATAAGGCCTTCCCCAGGATCTGATTCTGAATATAAGTTTTTTTGAAAAAAGTATCATTGATAATCTTTTCGGTATTTAATCCATATTCAATCAATTCACCCGCAGCTGTCATGGCCTCAAGTCTGGTATTACTATGTTTAAATACACCGGTATCGTGAACGATTCCCATATAAAGTGCCTGCGCACAATCATAGCTGATCAAGCCATTTCCAAAGAGTTCTGTATCCCGAATCAGGTAATATAAAAGCTCACTGGCAGAGGAACTCTGTGGATAGACCACTGACACATCCCCATAACCGGAATTGGTAACATGATGATCGATACATAAGGTGTGTCCGGCTTCTTTAAAGATACGGCTGCCCTGATTCAGACGATCCAAATCCGAGCAATCAAGGGCAATACAAAGATCATAGACCCCGGCATGCTCTTCTTCCTGCCTGATACGATCCGCATATTTTAAAAATCGGAATTCCTGTGGAATCGGATCCAGAAAGACATCGACCTTTCGATCCGGAAACTGATCCAGCAGATAGGTACACAGACCCAGACAGGCACCGACACAATCACCGTCCGGACGGATATGACCAGTTATGGCAATGGAATTCACCTGTTCCAGACAATTCGAAAGCTTACGCTCTTTCAGTTGGGTAACATAAGTCAGATTACTCATATTAGTCTCCTCTTGTCTTTAGCTCTCCTCAGTATCCACGGACTGTGCTTTCGCTTCCATGGCTTCTCTTTCATGCATTTCGGCATTTATGAGATCAATCTTTCTGGACATATTGATGCCATATTCGATCGACTGATCCAAAATAAAACGAATATCCGGTGTATTTCTTAAATTAATGCTTCTGGCAAGCTCACGCTTGATATATCCATGGGCACTTTTTAAGCCAGCCACCGTATCCTGCTGCTCTTCTTCGGTACCAAGAACACTGATATAAGCCTTACAAGTCTTAAGATCCGGCGCTACCTCCACGGTTACAACGCTTGTCATGGGACTGATTCTTGGATCTTTGATCTCTCTGGAAATGATACGGCTTAATTCTCTTTGTACTTCCGAATTAATTCTGGTATTTTTCACACTATTTTTTCTCAAATGTAAAACTCCTTTATCCAAAGGAGAGATTCCATAGAACAAGAATCTCTCCAAATAAATCTTTCCTTACAAAAAGTATGGTTCAAACGATTTCATGGAAAATGAAATTTCTTCCAATATTAACGTGGAATTTCTTCCATGACAAATGCTTCAATCTGATCGCCTTCTTTTACATCGTTATATTTTTCAAAGACAAGACCACATTCGAAACCGGATTTTACTTCCTTTACATCGTCCTTGAAACGTTTCAGGGAAGCAAGTGTTCCTTCGTAGATAACGATACCATCACGGACGATACGTACCTGAGAAGTTCTACCGATCATACCGTCTGTCACATAACATCCTGCAATGGTTCCGACACCGGAAGCTTTATAAATCTGACGAACCTCCAGATGTCCGATTACCTTCTCCTGATATACAGGATCAAGCATACCCTTCATAGCAGCTTCGATATCTTCAATGGCATTATAAATAACACGATATAATCTCATGTCAACCTTTTCCTGCTCAGCGACTGTTTTAGCCATAGCATCCGGACGAACATTAAATCCGATGATGATCGCATTGGAAGCAGAAGCAAGTGTTACATCAGATTCATTGATGGCACCAACTGCACCGTGAATGACCTTGATCATAACCTCTTCATTGGAAAGCTTCACGAGACTCTGCTTGACTGCCTCTACCGATCCCTGAACATCGGCCTTTACAACAAGGTTTAATTCCTTTACATTACCAGCCTGAATCTGATCAAAGAGGTCATCCAGAGATAATTTACTCTTTGTTTCTTCCAGCATCTTTTCTCTGCCATAGGCAATGAATTCCTCAGCATAAGCACGAGCTTCCTTTTCATTTCCATGAGCGATCATAACCTCTCCGGAGAAAGGAACATCATTTAAGCCAAGAATCTCAACCGGCACAGAAGGACCTGCTGCCTTTACTCTTTCGCCCTTATCATCGATCATCGCACGAACACGACCAAAGGTATGTCCGATACTTACCGTATCACCGACATGAAGTGTACCCTTTTGGATCAGAATGGTAGCGACAGGACCACGACCCTTATCCAATTTTGCTTCGATGACGAGACCTCTCGCTTTACGCTTGGCATTTGCCTTTAATTCCAGAACTTCTGAGGAAAGTAAGATCATTTCAAGAAGGTCATCGATACCTTCTCCGGTCTTGGCAGAAACCGGAACGAATACGGTACTTCCACCCCAATCTTCTGCAATGAGACCATACTCTGTCAATTCCTGCTTTACTCGATCAACATTCGCCCCTTCTTTATCGATCTTGTTCACCGCAACGATCACTTCCACTTCGGCTGCCTTAGCATGATTGATGGCCTCGATGGTCTGTGGCATTACACCATCATCCGCTGCAACTACCAGAACAGCAATATCCGTAGCCTGGGCACCACGAAGTCGCATCGAAGTAAATGCCTCATGACCCGGAGTATCCAGGAAAGTAATCTTCTCGCCTTCGATATCAACAACATAAGCACCGATATGCTGGGTAATACCACCGGCTTCCCCAGCGGTTACATGGGTAGAACGGATCCGGTCGAGAAGAGAAGTTTTACCATGGTCAACGTGTCCCATAACAACAACTACTGGTGGTCTTGTA
>R25__coassemble_1537_pt1 | contig 11305 bp, 10 predicted proteins | sample R25__metabat2_low_PE_006 | metagenome-assembled genome bin R25 | reverse complement strand
AACTTATTTTCCGAGAGGTGGAATGATTGGGTAACGCCTTGAAACGCCTCCTTTGATACTCCGAATAGCGTCTTGCAGTTGCATATGTAAGGGGTTATAAGCTCGGTGAAGTCGGCTGAGAGCCACCCTAACGCGTAATGGCGAGGAACTGCGAACCAGAGGTGGTCGAGTGGATGATAGGCCGGAAGTCTATAAAATACCTATGGCGAGAATGTTGTCTATACAGGGGCAACTGGCGAACTCTTGAAGAAAAGGGTCTAAAGAATCGGCAATGTAGAAATGCATTGATGACGTGACGTCAGGTAAGTGTGGGTGAGTAAAACATTCGTTATGAAAGTCCATGTAGTGTTACAGGCACTAGCAAGCTTACAGGCTCAAAGAGAGCGCCTAAGGGTATATGTAAAGATAGGAAGATAGGAACGGGGAAAGCTGACAACGATTAGGAAATGCAAATCCAGTGAGGCGGTCTGTGGTAACACAGTTTATGTCAGTGAGAGTAGGGGCAATGTACCTATGAAACGGTGATAATAAGCCGTGGAGGGATAGCCCCAAGTCAAGTTAATTCATTAAAACTTAATATGGTAAAAAGTGTTTTGGGTTCGAGTATGACTAAGAGAAGTAATTTCCTGTAAAGGAGATGACTGACCAAACGGCAAAGAAACGAGAGAACAAGGTTTTAAGGCGTAATGAATACTACGCAATTCAAGATGTGTTTGATGGCTTATATGCCAAAAGTAAGAAAGGTGCAATATTTACTGACCTAATGTCGCTAATAGCAAGTCCGCAGAACATTGCGCTTGCATATAGGCGGATTAAGCGTAACAAGGGAAGCAGAACACCTGGCACAAACATGGGTACAATTCAAAACATAGCGGAACAGGGAAATGACGTATTAGTAGAATATGTTCAGCAAAGGCTGAAAAACTACAAACCTCATTCGGTAAGACGAGTCATGATTCCTAAGGACAATGGGAAGGAAAGACCGCTCGGAATTCCGACTATTGAAGACCGCTTAATTCAGCAATGTATTCTACAAGTAATGGAGCCGATATGCGAAGCGAAGTTTCACAAGCATAGCTACGGATTCAGACCTAACCGAAATACGCACCATGCAATAAGTAGATTTAGATTTTTAGCTTTTACAGTAAAACTAGAGTATGTAGTGGATATCGATATCAAAGGTTTCTTTGATAATGTAGACCATGCAAAACTGCTTAAGCAAATATGGTCGTTAGGTATACATGACAAAAATTTATTGTGTGTAATAAGTAAGCTTTTGAAGGCACCGATACAGGGAGAAGGAATCCCTACAAAGGGAACACCACAAGGTGGCATACTTTCTCCACTATTATCAAATATAGTGCTGAATGAGTTGGATTGGTGGATAAGTAACCAATGGGAAACATTCCCAAGTGAATTCCCCTATCGATGGGATGGTGATAAATTCCATGCACTCAAGAAAACTAAGTTGAAAGAAATGTATCTTGTGCGTTATGCGGATGATTTCAAAATCTTTTGTAGAAACAGGAAGGACGCTGAACGAGTAAAGATAGCCGTTGAAAAGTGGCTAAAGGAAAGATTGCATCTTGAAACAAGTCCAGAAAAGAGCAAGATAACCAATCTGTGTAGGCACTATTCGGAGTTTCTTGGGTTCAAGTTAAAACTAGAAGAAAGACCGAAACAGAATGTTATTGTATCTCATATGTCGGACAAAGCAAAGAAGAAAGTTAATGCCAAGCTTCGAAAAGCTATTTGGAATGCCCAAGGCAACGAGGACAAGGCAAGAGACTTAAATATGGTTATCCGAGGCTTGCACAATTACTACTGTGTAGCAACAAGGGTAAGTAAAGATTTTTGGGAAATTTATTATAAACTTCTCCCGAGTCTAAAACACATGACAAGGTCACACGGTAAAATCGGACCTCCACTGTCGGAATTTCAAAAGAAGAAATATGCCAACTATCATGGAAGGCGTTATTTAGTCGGTGAAGTGGTTATTGACCCAATATATGCAGTAACCTTTACGATTCCGTACGGATTCAAACAGGAAATCTGCAACTACACAGAGAAAGGAAGACAGTTAATTCATCAAAGGCTTACACACTTAGAAGTTATCTTTAGATATTTAGCGGAACATCCGCTTGAACATGAGTCAATAGAGCTTAATGATAATCGAATTTCGAGAGTCTCTGCTCAAAAAGGCAAATGTGCAATCACGAAGAAGCAACTGACGGTGTACGATATGCGAGTCCACAAGATTTATCCCAACGGTGGTGATGGCTACAGGAACATAGATATAGTTTCAATGGATGCCTATGAACTTATACACACCAAGGATATAGGACGAGCAAAAGAACTTATTGATAAGCTGACTAGTGAAGAATTGTGGGACGACAAAGCGCTAAAGAAGACCAATAATTATCGAATCTTAGTCGGTAATGCCATTATTGAGTAAATAGGTTTAATTTGATGGAGCGCCGTATGAGGTGAAAGTCTCACGTACGGTGCGGAGCGGGGGAAAAGGTGGAAAGTAGAGTTAGTCCTCTACTCAGACCTTACCTATCGCTATTGCTCGTTATTCCTGATACCGGTGACTTCCAGCATGAAGAGTTGAAGGCGATGGTAACAGAGATCAATGCCACTCAGGTAGAACCTAAGGACCGTCTTACTGATGAAGTTTATCACTATGATTCTAAGGATCGTGTCTTTGAGAAGGCAGATAAGTTTGCAGATCGTCAGAAGGTGAAAGCCGCCGAGCACGATATGGGTAAGGATGCTGCCAAGGCACAGCCTGCTCAGAAGCCGAAGCATAAGTCTAACGATATGTCACTCTAAACCGGGATTATTCCCTTCCATATATGTATACGGTCCCTGCGGCATTTGTGCAGATGTCGCGGGGATATTTTAGAAAGGAGTATTATGACAAAAGAAAATACAAATACAATGGCAAGATACAATCAGTATCGCAAAGCGCAGAATAAAACATTTTCCCTTGAAGCATTAAAGAAGCAGCTTGAGAAGCTGCATGGACAGGAGTTTGTGATGAACATTCCGATTGGAGGTGCGGCAGATGGCAGATGAATTACAGCAGGTAGCGATTCGCATGGTGGAACAGCCACCGCTTTATAGTAATGAGCCAATGAATAATCCGGATGCAGCAGTCCGTGTTATGAATGATTTCCTTGCTCAGATGGATCGTGAACTCTTCTGTATTGTCAATCTGCAGGCAGATCTGACACCGATCAACATGAATGTGGTATCTGTCGGAGCACTGAATGAAGCAATGGTTCATCCAAGAGAAATCTTCAAAAGTGCGATCCTTTCCAATGCTCATTCCATGATGCTGGTTCACAATCATCCGTCAGGGAATCTTACTCCATCAGAAGAAGATATCGTAACGACGGCAAGGATGCAGCAGTTGGGAGAAATGATGGGAATCCATTTGGTGGATCATATCATCACCGGAAAGGACAGGAATTACTATTCCTTCCGTGATAAAGGTGTGTTTCCGGATGAGAGGATCCGCTATTCGAGAAGGCTGGAAGATATTGACCTGACCACTGGAATGGTGGCAGAGAACAATCCGGCATATTCCGACACGAATCGACAGGATATTCAGTCGGCACAGACAACAACAGTTCCGCTTCCTGTTCAGGGAAAAGATATGGACAGCATCATGAAGTCTCTGGAAACAGGAGTTGAGAATCTGTTTACCAGTGAGAAATATGCGGATTATCTGAAAACCATGGCTAAGTTCCATCGTTATTCTTTTAATAATACGCTTCTTATCGCCATGCAGAGACCGGATGCAACACTGGTCACTGGATATAACAAATGGAAATCCATGGGACGTCAGGTAAAGAAGGGTGAGAAAGGTATCACGATCATTGCTCCAGCTCCGGTGAAACAGAAAAGAGAGCGGGAAGTTCTGGATAAGGATCAGATGCCGGTTATGGATGCGGATGGCAATCCGATGGTTGAAGAAGTTGAGGTTACATTGCCACGTTTTAAGGCAACGACAGTATTCGACATTAATCAGACATATGGAGATCCAATCCCTACTTTGAATCCGGAGGAACTGACTTCTAATGTTGAGAATTACGAGATCTTTATGGAAGCCATCAAGAGAGTATCTCCTGTACCGATCCGATTCGATGAGATTGAAGGAGGTGCCAAGGGCTATTATCACACGGTTGATAAGGAAGTTGTTATTCAGAAAGGTATGAGTGAGAGCCAGACCATGAAGACTGCACTTCATGAGGTGGCCGGTCACGCGAGAATGCATGACAGGGATCTTATGAAAGCGAATGGCATCGAGAAGGATCAGATGACCAAAGAAGTTGAGGCAGAAAGTGTCGCATTTGCATGTGCGGCATATTATAACCTGGATACTTCGGATTATTCTTTCCCTTATATTGCAGGATGGTCTTCCGGTAAGGATATGAAAGAACTTAAGGCATCCATGGACGAGATCAGACAGGCTGCAGGAAGCTTCATTGATGAAATGGATGAGCAGATCCAGATCCTGGTTGCTGAAAGAGAGCAGAAAAAGCTTGCTGGTAATCTGGAAGATCAGCTTCTTAACAGCGGAGAATCCAGATACGGTATCTACCAAATTAAAGATGGATCCGGTGGAGAGCGATATGAATTCATGGGAATGGATTTCGTGAAAGAGCAGAATTTGCAGGTGGTTGGAGCACATTACGAGATGGTTTATTCCGGGGTTTTAACTGCCAATGATTCGCTGGATAGCATCTATGAGCAGTTCAATATCAATCATCCGGAGGACTTTACAGGTCATTCCTTATCTGTGAGTGACATTGTTGTACTTGCCGGAGCTGATGGTGTAACGGCTCATTATGTTGATTCCTTCGGATTTGCGGATGTGCCGCAATTTGTCGAGCAGCGTCGAAACATGGTGGAAGCAACACAGCAAGATCAGGAAATGACATTTGATCAGCAGGCAGAACAGCTTGCTTCTGACATTGATGCTTATTCATTTGATTTTGATCAGCATGGATACCAGGATGCTGTTGAGGACAGAGAAGCTGCAGTCGCTGATCTGAAGCAGGATATTTTATCGGGCAACACGGATGGAGTTACCAAGTGGCTGCAGGAAATCGTGGATGAAGCTGATATGAATCTTCCTGAAGATGTAAGTAAGGCCCAGGAGCTGATCACACGACTGGAACAGGCCAAGCAGATCAGGGAACAGGATCAGACTATGGTGAAGGATGCTGCCATTACATTTTATGTGGCAGAATGTATGGAATTCCCTGTGATGGGTGAATACCATGAGGGTCTTACTCTTCCGGAAGCACTGGAAGCATATGAAAAGATTCCGGCAGAGCGTATGAATGGCATCAAAGGAATCGGCTTTCATCTTCAGGATGGAAGTGATTACGAAGGTAATTATCCATTACTTACTGGAACTAATGTGCAGCGTGAAACCATCGAGATGATTGATCACTATAAGGGAAATCCTCTGGTGCAAAAAGCCATGGCAGATGTGGATAAGTACTTGGAGGATAAGGTCAAATCAGTGGAAAAGACCACTACTAAAAAACGTGCATCTGCAAAGAAAAAGGAAACACAGAAAAAGGATCAGGAGAAGGCACAGAAGCCTGTCAAGACTCAGAAACGTAAAAAGGAGGAACAGTCATTATGAGCAAAGTAAGATTTGAAGAGGCCGAGCTGAATATCATTGCGATATTCCAGGAAGAGACTCGTGAAGATACCATTACTTTTATTAAGGAGGCGGCAAGCTTTCTGGAAGAGGATGATGAACTGCGAGATCTTATGAATTCAGCCAGCGAGAAACTGAAACAGTGGATGGAAGAAGAATTCAAAGCTTTTGATTTTTCGCCATATCTGTTTGAGGAGGATGACGAGGATGAGTTGTAATCAGTTTGCAATCTACCGTGCGGATCTTAATACAGAAGGCTGGAAGATCAGAGGGCATTCCTACCAGTATGTCCGGGATAAGAATCTGGAGCTTTGTATCAATAATTACAGACAGATCCATCAGGGTGGTATGCAGGAAAAAGAAACGGTAAAGGATGTAATCAAACGCATCCATGGTGCTGCTTCTAATCCTACACTCGATTCGGTGGGGACCAGTGATGTGCTGGTCCTCAATCGAAATGGGGAGATGTCCTGCTATTACATCGATAAGGACAGGCTGGTTCCTATCCGTAATTTCATTCGATCCACGAATGGTGGAAATGTCATTAACATTGATACTAGGGATTATGAGATTGAAGGCAAAGCCGGTAAATGGCAGTCAACGGATGAGCTGATCCTGGGTGGTAACTTCTTTTATCTTATGGAGAATCAGAAGTATCGTGGAGATGCAGCGGCTGTCATCCTGGATACCTATGGGAAAATCATTGCAGATGATGTCATGCATGGGTTTGATGAAGAGACCAAACAAAAGATCAGGGATTCTCTGAAAAAGCCTTCACTGGAAAAGAAGCCGGATCCGGAAGTGGTTCAGACAGAGCGAATGCTGCTCTGGCAGAAGTATCTTCAGAATGGTACCTGGGAACGCAGATCTGAGTCGGGAACTGAAGCAAATTATGATATGGTAGATGGCCGGGTCAATAATATTCCTGATAAGAAGCTAGATCAGCAGCCGAGAAATAAGAAGAAATCAAAGAAAAGGGTGTCGGTGATCCGAAGACTTCATCAGAAGCAGATTGATATTGCAAAGAGAAGCGGGAAGCCAGTACCGATGTATCTGCAGGAGGCAGAGAGGAATAGGAAGTAGTTAGAAGAGTAAAGAAGGATAAAGCGGTAGATTATCTTGTAGTCAAGATAGAATCTGCCGCTTTTGTTGTGTCTAGGCTAATTCTTCCTCATGTGATTTCTTCTGTTCTTGAATAGGCGGTTGATCGAGTATGGTATCCACATTCTCGGATGCAATCTGCAACTCTTTTTCATGATTGCCGATTTCCTGAATCGTGCTTTTCTGTTGTTTGATCAATTCCTGTAAGGTTGCTTTTCGCTCTTTCAGTTCCTGGGACGGAGTAAAGTTTTTATCCGGATGGAGAGCTGTCAGATAGTTACGTGCTTCTTCAAATGCAGCGATTTCGGATTCATGTTCTTTCCGGAAGAGTGCCTTGTTTGGAGCATGTAGCATTTCGCGGTAGATCTTAAGATTGCCATAGTACTGACCGGTGTAGCGGATCTGCTCGTTGATATCACATAATTCCATTTGCAGAGCGGACAACTTTTTCTGTTCAGAATCCAGTTGCCCTCGAATTGTAGACAACTCATTTCTCATCTGTGCTCTGGTATCGTAATTGTGATCCTGGACATAGATTAGAGTTTCTGCCATTTGTTGAAGGTTGGTAACTTTCACTTTCTGAGCATAGAAAGGATTCTGTGCTTTCACGCAAGTCTGCAAATCAACAACAAGACGTAATGAGGATTTGAAGTAGAAGATGGCATATGGATTCTTATGATAATCCGTTTCATGCTGTGCAGCCTTAATCATATTCTGTTCAAATATTTCTGAAAGATGATCTGAGCCATATAGTGTTCCCAATGCTTTTTCCGTTGTGAAGCGGTCATTGTCTTTGGTTTTGTAGCCGAATCGGCCACGTTTGTATCGAACCTCTATTTCATATTTCTCCATTAGCAGTTCTGAGAAATGGTCATAGCTGATGGCTGTTTGAGCAACATCATCTATTGCATTCCGCAGCATTTGCTTACCCGTCTTGAATTCAGTATTTCTAGGTTTAAGCCCATCCGCTATAATCTCTTCATTTGTTTTCTCTAATCTTTTCTGGCCTCGCCGCTTGGCCCAATACTCAGATTGGGTGATTTTCACGGGTGCTGGATTTAACAGATCCACCTGATGGAATCCATTCTGCTCACACATTTCCATAACAGATTTCTCTAAATGATGCAGGTAGTCTTTGGTGAGATGATGTTTGTAACCGGCTTTGCGATCACATTCCCTTTCTGAATAGGAATCATTTTCTACATCCAGCTTTCTGACACTGTTAATCACAATATGCGTATGGATATTGCCGGAAGCATTATGACCATCGGTATGTGTTACCACCAATGCCTGATGTCCAGGGAAATGAGTTTTGGCAAAATCAAGGCAGAGCTGCTGAGCCATTTCTCCGGTAAGTCCATGGTCTTCCACATCGCGTGGATCGAAGCTGATGATGTAGTGATGCGATTTGATCTCATTGAATTTCTGGTTTTTCTGAAAATGCTCATTTGTCTTTTGGCACTCGTGATCAAAGCTCATCGGATCACAGAGAATGCCATCCATATAGTATTCTGTTCTAAGGACCATTCTTCCCATCTCATCTAAGATAGGTGTTCCATTTTCTTCATTATGCTGAAAGAGAAGGTAGTTGATTGCTTCTCCATAATCAGCATTCTTACTTGCGATGTGTTTTAGTACTGCCACTAAAGTCACCTCCCAGCTTTAATACTTCTTTTCTCATTTCAAATATCTTTGCAATTGCCTCATGAATCTCATCTTCCATGATTCTGGATTTTGTTCCACCGGTATTAAAGTGCAGAGCTAGCTGATTTAAGTTCGTTCCGATTTTTCCAAATTCATGAACCAGATTTGTCAGCTTCTCTGAATCAGCAACGACTTCATATCTGATCTGAAGCGGTTTATCTGTTAATAGTCTTCGGATGTATTCTGACTGAGAGACGCCAAGACGCTTGGCTTCGGTTTGCAGATATTCTAATTGCTGGTCTGATATTTTTAATCCTACGAAGTTCTTATAAGTGATTTCTCTTTCTTTTGTTTTTCTTCCCATATTCGTGTTCCCTCCAATGTTCATTAGTTCATTTCCCTGACTATGTTCAGGTCGCGATATCTCTGATTGAGCCAGTAGCATATTTCCATGAATGATGCGTATCCGAGGGCTTGGGTGATATGGAATTCCCCAACAAGATGCCAAAGTGCAAAAGACATGAAATGGATTTTGGTTAAACGTAGGCGAATCTTGCTTTAAAAAAGAACCCTCTATAATACGCGCCGGACAGCGCCCATTTATTACCCTGTTCGAAAAGAAAATAAGAAATTTTTCTTTGAGGGGTAATTTCTGCATTCTCCAGGGCGCGTAAGGTGAAGGGATATTTCCCGAAGCCTATAAATGAAGAAAAGGAGATATAAGACTATGGCAGAAAAAAGATGTTATACCGTTCAGGAGATTCAGGAGATTCTCTGTATCAGCAGAGTTTCCGTGTATAACCTGCTTAAAAGAAACGAGTTCCGTTGGATTCGTCTGGAAGGAAGCAAGTACCGTATTTCAAAGAAGAGCTTTGATGAATGGCTGGATAAGAATCCGGAAGACTGGTCAGAAGAACATTAGGGTGTAAATTTTTTGACATCCTAACGCTTCTTTTTTGTTAGCAGTAAATTAAGGGTGAGGAGGTGAGACGCAGATGAAACTGACCTGGAACAATGATGAAGAGCTGCAGAAGCTGGCAGAAAAGATTGAAGCGAACAGTCCCTATAAGAAAATTGAGAATCCAAATAAGAAATGGATGACGGCAGCGTACATGGGAAAGATGCTTGGCCTTAAGAAAACTGACCGCTATTGGCTGATCCACAAAAATTACTTCAGGACTGAAACCATCATGGGGAAAATGCGAGTGGATGTAGAAAGCTTTGAAAAATGGTATGCGAATCAGGTGAAGTATCACAAGATTAATGGCGAAGCGCCAGGCAAAGAGTTGAAGGAACGCAGCCTCTCCGCAAAAGACATTGATGAAATTCTTGAATGTGGATCCTGGACTGCTTATGAGATTATGAATAAATTTAAAGATGACATCATCATTGTCGATTACTGGAAACGACTTCCAGCGGAAGTATTCTGGAAATGGTATGAAGGACAGACCAGATACAGAACAAAGGAGGATCGAGAGCGAGATAAAGAGATTGAAGCAGCTACCATGAGTATGCCGGAGATGGCCAGAGCTCTTGGAGTAACAAGGTCCAAGATCTATGGCATTATCAGAAATCCTAAATATGCAGAGTACTTTGATCTGGTAATCGTTGCAGATCGGAAGAGATATAGAAAGGAAGGATTTGAGAAATTCCTGGCATCGCAGAGTGAGTACAAACGTCCAGTGAAGAAGAAACCTAAGAAAGTAGAGAAGAAGCCTGATCAGAAACCAGCACAGGAAGATTCATTTACCAAAGTGAGGGAGACAGTAAAGCAGGATACGTCCAGTGTGCTTACGCTTGAGCAGGCAGCAGCTCTGGAAGGTGTGTCAAAGCCTACCGTATCGAAATGGTGCGGGAAACATTATTTCCCAAATATCAAGCAGGGAAAAGTAGTCCGTATACCAGCCGAAACTTATAAAGAGTGGTTACGCATTTACAGAGATTGGGAGGGATAAAGCATGGCTTCAATTAAAGAACGTAATGGTCATTACTGTGTAATCTACAGTTACACCAATGACAAAGGAAAAAGAAAACAGAAGTGGGAAACCTTCAATACCAAGGCAGAGGCAAAAAGAAGAAAGTTGGAGATAGAACTGGATTTTCAGAAAGGAACCTTTGTGCTTCCAACATGTACTACAGTTAAAGAACTGATGAAAGATTATGTGGCCTTATATGGAAAAGAAAAATGGGCTTTGTCCACTTACCAGGGAAATGTCTCTCTGATTAAAAACTACATTAATCCTATTATCGGGGATATGAAACTCAGTGAGGTTAATACCAGATTCATGGAATCCTATTATCAGCAGTTATTAAAAACTCCGGCAGCAGCAAATCCGATGACCGGCAGACCGAACAATAAGTTTGTCTCAGCAAGCACGGTTCGAGATGCCCATAAGCTGCTTCGCAATGCTTTTCAGCAGGCAGTGAAATGGGAACTTATGGAGAAGAATCCGTGTATCAATGCAAACACACCCAAGTATAAAAGTAAGAAAAGAGATATATGGACAGCAGATGTTCTGATCCATGCTTTGGAAGTTTGTGAGGATGAGCGTTTGAAACTGGCGATCAATCTGTCTTTTGCATGTTCTCTTCGTATCGGAGAATTGTTAGGACTGACCTGGGACTGTATTGATATCTCAGATGAGGCAATTGAAGCAGGCCGTCCTTATCTATATATAAATAAGGAATCTCAGAGAGTATCGAAGGATGCTTTGAAGACATTGGATGGTAAAGACGTGTTGCTGATTTTCCCGCAAGAGAGCAGATACAACAAAACAGTAAGATTACTTAAAACTCCAAAAACAGAAAGCAGCGTTCGTAAAATCTTTCTGCCAAAGAGTGTAGCGCTGATGCTGCAGGATTGGAAAAGGCAGC
>R25__coassemble_1536_pt1 | contig 11306 bp, 9 predicted proteins | sample R25__metabat2_low_PE_006 | metagenome-assembled genome bin R25 | reverse complement strand
GTTGCAGCGAAATAACATGAATCAGAAGAGAACCCTTCTAAGACGACGACTCGTAAGATAACGACTAAGAAGGCAGCAGAAGCTGCTGCAGAGACAGAAGCTGCAGCGGAAGAGAAGCCAGTCAAGAAGACGACTCGTAAGAGAACGACAAAAAAGGCAACAGAAGCAGCAGAAGCTGCAGCAGAAGAGAAGCCAGCCAAGAAGACAACTCGTAAGAGAGCAAGCAAGAAGGCAGAAGAGGCTCCTGTGGCAGAAGAAGCAGTAAAAGAAGCTCCTGTTGTAGAAGAAGTGAAAGAAGAAGTTCCACCAGTAGAGGAGGCAGCAGCAGTGATCGAAGAAGCTCCAGTAGTAGAAGAAGTAGTAGAAGAAGCTCCTTATGTAGAAGAAAGTCCTAGAAGAAGTGTTGCATTTATTGGTTCCGAGTGTTATCCATTTGTAAAATCCGGTGGTCTTGGTGATGTAATGTATGCTCTTCCTAAGGAATTAGCCAGACAGAATTGTGATGTCAGAGTCATTATTCCGAAGTATGCATGCATTAAGGATGTTCATAAAGAAAAGATGGAATACCGTGGATCCTTTGATATGGATCTTTGTGCAGATGGCAGAAGATTCTATGTCGGTATCATGGAATACGTAGAAGACGGCGTTGTTTATGATTTTATCGATAACGAAGAATTCTTCAGTAATGGTAATCCTTATACTACCATCGTAGATGATATTCCTAAGTTCTGTTATTTTGGTAAAGCAGCACTTGCAGCATTGCTTTATCTTGATTGGATTCCTGATGTGATTCATTGTCATGATTGGCAGGCAGGTCTCGTTCCGATCTATTTAAGAGAGTTCTTTGGTAATACAAAGCTTGGTAACTCCAAGTCCATCATCACCATTCATAACCTTCGTTTCCAAGGTATTTATAATATCGAAACGATTCAGTACTGGTCCGGACTGCCAGACTATGTATTTAATAAAGACTGCCTGAAACAGGGTTATAACGATGCGAATATGTTCAAGGGTGGTCTTGCTTATGCAAATATGATCACAACCGTAAGCCGTACCTATGCCGGTGAGATTCAGACAGAGTTCTTCGGTGAGAACCTGGATGCACATCTTCGTTATCATTCCAGTAAGCTTCGCGGTATCGTAAATGGTATTGACGTAGATACCTGGAACCCGGCAACAGATCCTAGAGTAGCAAATCACTATGATGCTTCTGATGTTATCGAGAAGAAGGTAGAGAATAAGCTTGCTCTTCAGGAAGAGGTAGGCGTAGAGCAGAATGCAGATAAGTTCGTCATTGGTTTGATCTCTCGTCTGACCGATCAGAAGGGTCTTGATCTTGTGAATGCAATTATTCCGGAGATCATAGATGGTAATACACAGGTTATCGTTCTCGGTACCGGTGATCCTGTATATGAAGATTCTTTCCGTTACTATGAAAATGAATATAAGGGAACGGTTTCTTCCAGCATTATGTATGATGAGACCAGAGCGCACCACATCTATGCAGGTTCGGATGCCTTACTGGTACCATCCCTCTTTGAGCCATGTGGTTTAACACAGTTGAATGCGATGCGTTACGGAACTGTACCGATCGTTCGTGAAACAGGTGGATTAAAGGATACCGTTGAACCATATAATCAGTATGAGAACTCTGGTAATGGTTTCACATTTGACCGTTACGAGACAGGCTTACTCTTAGATTGTATCAATCGTGCGAAGACACTCTACTTTACAGATCGTGAGCGTTGGAATGAGATGGTAGTGCGTGATATGTATAAGGATGTTTCCTGGGAGAGCAGTGCAAAACAGTATAAAGATCTTTATCTTGAACTGACTCAGAGATAAGCTGTAACATGTAAGAGGATATGTGGGATTCGCATAAGAGATAATTTATGGGAAGAATGCACAGATAGAAATGATTCATAATAAGAAAGCCGTCACAGCAAGGAATATCGGCCCTTGTTGGACGGCTTTTTTTAACATAGAAAATATTATTTTGTTGCAAGAAGATCTGCATAAAATGTTTCCATCTCTTCCTTGTTAGGGAAGGTGGCTACATAGAACTTATTCCCCATGGCTGTAGCAAGAACATCGGCCAGACGATCCTGCATCTTAATGCAATGACCATACTTCTCCATGATATCTTCATGGCTCATCACATATTCTTTTTCATCACGAAGGCCACAGAAAGCACAATACTGGTGTTCCCCAACCGGCATAGTGGAATGATCGTAAGCAATCATATCCGCCCAGATCTTATAGACGTTGGTACTGTGTGCAAAATTAATCATATCAGGAGTGAAGCCGCCACACGGACGCATATTTACTTCAAGAGCAACCACATCACCTTTTTTACCCATACCTTCCTGGTCTTCTAAAAGACGGAAGAATTCAAAATGAACAAAACGGCTCTTTACACCGAAACTCTTGACCGTAGCACGGCCGGCTGCTCTGGTATCTTCCGGAAGCTCTTTCAGGATATAGTAAATAGAATCATCATTGTTATTTACAATATCCATGATGGAATCAGGAGTAATATTACCGGTTTCAAACATAGGCTCTCCATTGGAATCGATAATCGCATCGTAGGAGTTCACCTGTGCATTGATAAATTCCTCCATAATATATGTAATGCCAGGAATCTTTGTGTCGATGAAATGCTGCATCTCTTCATCGTTGGAGATCTTATGGGTATCGGAAGCACCAACGCCATTATCAGGCTTAGCAACAACTGGATAACCGACTTCTTTTACAAAATTAAGACAACCTTCTAAGTCTTCTACAAGATAGTAGCGTGCGGTAGCAATACCGGCCTTCTGGTAGAATTCCTTCATTTTTGATTTGTACTTGATGCGTGGAATATCTTCTACCTGGAAACCGCTGGTGATATTGAAATCCGTACGGAACTTGGCATCACGCTCCAGCCAATATTCATTATTGGACTCCAGCCAATCGATACGACCATACTTAAAGATGAAGAAAGCAATGGCACGATAAACTTCTTCCGAATTCTCTAAACTGCTTACCTTATAATATTCTGTTAAGCTGTCCTTTAATTCCCATGTCAGCTCATCATAAGGCTGATCTCCGATGCCGAGAACATTCATCCCATTGTTCTTTAATTCACGGCAGAACATCCAGTAATTTGTCGGAAAGTTCGGAGAAATAAATACTACATTTTTCATTCTTTTATCCCCTTTCAAAAGATATAGGAATCCATTTTCCATGGATTTATAAAGAAGGAACGATGAAAGATCATCGTTCCCAATGTGTTATAGTAATAAGAATACCAGATTGCGTGTGTCTTCTCTTAACACCTAAGGAATCGCTTGCAAAGCCACATCGTCAAGCTTCGCTTGCGCTGAATCGAGTCATATCTGTCAGAAGTTAATCATCCAAAAGGTAAGGAAGGAAGTATACCACCTGTTTATACCACCAATCCCAGTCATGAGCGCAATCATATCCCCAGTAATCCACCCAGGTATTGATGCCCTTCATCTTCAGGGCTTCATCTAACTGTCTGGTGGTTTCCGGATACTCCCATGGACCAAGTCCCACACAGATGACGCTCTTCTGGGAGTTAAACATCGGGATATAAGGATGATCTTCCGGAAGATTATACATATAATCAACCGGAGAGTTCTGATAGACCAATTCATCCATATAATCGCCAAATCCATAGGAAGCAGTATAGATACCGCTTAATGCCAGCATACGATCAAATAAGTCCGGACGGCGATAATAAAGATTTGCAGCATGGGTTGCGCCTAAGCTGCAGCCAAAGGTCATAACACCAGCTTCGTAAGGAACGCCGTTTTTCTGACTGCAATACTCCTTCATAAAAGGAACGAGTTCATCTGTGATATAACGAACCCATTGTTCAAAGCGCTCGATACGCCATCTTGGATCTCCATTTGCATCAGACCATGTTTCTTTATCAATCGTATCGATGGAGAAAACGATCACGCGACCGCCCTCGATGTAATCATACCAGTAATCCGTCATTTTAAAATTCTCAAAATCCCAGAAACGTCCATCCTGACATGGAATAAAAAGAACCGGACGACCAGCGTGTCCATAAATATTCACTTCCATGTCTCTGTTTAAAGCGGGACTATATTCTTTTCGATAATTCTTTTCCATCATGTAATCTCCTTATAAAATGTACTGTATCTTTTTTATCATATTTCTGATAAAATCACAAGGAAATGTTTCTTTGGGGGAAATTGTGCAGCTGCTTGCAGCGAAGCAATTCCTGCACAAGGCACGCCCTTCGGGTGAAACGCCTATCATACCCTATGAAGCAACGAAAGTCGCATGGAAGTTTTTTGTGGGTGGAAATGCATGGAATATATGATATATTAATAAAGAAAAGCTGGTATTTTGACCAGTAAAATCCTCTTTGGGAATATATTCTGTTCTGATCCATTTGCAGATCAGATAGAAAAGGAGAAAAAATGATGCGTTTTTTAATTTTTGGGGCTTTACTTCCCCCATTGATTCTTATGTATCAGATTTATCGCTATGATAAAGTGGAGAAAGAACCGGTGGGACTAGTATTTAAAACTTTCCTTTTTGGAGCAATCAGTGTGATACCGGTTTTGATCCTTGAACTAATTTTGGCCTATGTGATCGATCTTTTTGTAAATCCCATGTCCTTGATCGGATTGTTCGTGGATAATTTTATCGGAGTTGCCCTGGTGGAAGAATTTTTTAAGATGCAGGCTTGTAAATTAAGTGTGTGGAAGAATCCGGAGTTTAACTATACTTTTGATGGAATCGTCTATGCGGTCGCTTCCGCCATCGGTTTTGCGGCTCTGGAAAATATTTCCTATGTTATCAGCTATGGGAATCTATCTACTGTGATCATGCGAGCTCTTACGGCAATTCCTGCCCATACGATTTTTGGTATCTTTATGGGGATGCATATGGGAATGGCGAAATACCAGATTTACCGAAATAATACCATGGCTGCGAAAAGAGAATTAAAGATGGCACTGCTTATTCCGACGCTCCTTCATGGCAGCTATGATTTTATTTGTTCCCTGGATAATGTCGGTATGGGAATCCTCTTTTTCTTATTTATCGTGATTTTAGATGTGATCGCCATAGGAAAAGTGAAAAAAATGGAGAAGGAAGATCAGGAAATATTTTAAGAGAAATAAGGAGGATATTATGGAGAATCAGACAGATTTTACACGTTCTGTGACAGCAGTTGTATTTAAGGAAGGTAAAGTATTATTAGGACGGCACACCTATGGGAACGGAAAGGGTCTTTTGATCGTACCTGGAGGCTATATCATGCAAGGCGAGGATCCAAGAACTGCAGTAAAGAGAGAATATCTCGAAGAAACAGGTGTGGTGATCGAACCGAAAGAAGTTATTGCTATTCGTTTCCGGGAAAAAGATTGGTATGTGGCATTTTCGGCGGACTATCTATCAGGAGAGGCCCGCTCAGACGAGGATGAGAATGATTTGGTAGTATGGATGGATATCGAGGAAGCTCTTTCCAGGGAGGATGTTCCGGGTCTTACCAAGGAATTGATCAAGGTAAACAGGGAGAGAGCAGCAGGATTTGTGGAACTTGATTATGATCCGTTAAAAGAGATTGGAAGCTTATTTGCAATTCCTTACGAAAAGTGATTTTCAGGCTGTCCTTTTCTTTTCTTTGGCTATATGAAAAATAATAAAAATGTGTTATTTAAAAGTAAAACGTAAATTTTAGTTATTTTGCATAAAAATACACCATAAAAACAATATATTTTCAGTAAAAATGTTGAAAAACTCTTGGTGAAAGCTTATCGTCTGTGTTATGATACTCTCTAATAGCAGCTTTAGTGATGAGAGAAAAGAGAACATTTAAGGAGAAAGTATGTTAAAGTGTAGAGAGAGAAAAGGGTTGCTTCCTAAATTTATCTTATGTGTTACCCTGTTTTGCATGTTATTCCTCATGGATCAGGCGACTTTACCGGTCATGGCCAGTGCGAAAATATCTTTGAATCAGACAGCCTATGTTTTGAAAAAGGGAAGTTCCTATCAATTAACTCCGACGATCTTAAAATCGAAATACAAGAATCGTTCCATCGAATGGTCTTCGAGCAAGAAAAGCATTGTCAGCGTTAGTTCGAAGGGGCTTGTCCAGGCAAAAAAGAAGGGAAAGGCAACCATTACCGCGAAGATTAAAGGTACTTCCTATAAGGCAAAGTGTAAGATTACCGTCGGATATCCGGTAACGAAGCTGGATGCCTCACTTTCTGCCAATGTATTATACACCGGTGAGCAGGTTAAGATTTCCACGCAGATTACCCCGGCCAAGGCTAGTAATAAGAATCTTTCTTTTGAGTCATCCAATTCCAAAATCGCAAAAGTAAGTTCCAAGGGCAAGGTAACTGCAGTGGCACCAGGCTCAGTCAGTATTACGGTTCGTACCAAGGATGGCAGTAATCTATCTGCGACCTTCCATCTTACAGTGAAAAAAGTGGTAAAAGCGGTGACAACTTCTTCCTTGGCAGGTGCAAGAACGACGAAGATGATGTCTTTCGTCTCTGCTTATTCTACTTTTATCAAGAAGAATAGCAGCTTATGCTATAAAAATGGTTCGAGTGCGGTAGCTTCTTACGAGTTGGCGAAAAAGAAAGCTACAGCAAAGGCGAAAATTGCTTTAAATTGTGCCTCTCCTGTCAATTGGGCCTTAAAGGAGATGGGGATTTTGTCCTCTTCCGGTAATTTGTACGGAAGTCCCAAGGGCTTTAAGAATAGTTCGGCCAGAAAGCAATTAGCAAAATACGGAAGCTTTATCAGCACAGGTTCTGCCATGGGTCTTTCTGTGCAGGCTGCTTCGGATGCAGGTGCGATCCTTTATGGAGATGTTCTTTCTTTAAGTATCAGCGGACTGAATCATACGGTAATATATGCTGGTCGTTCTTCCGATGGAAAGGCTTTGGTTTATGAAGCAGGCGGAATTGCTGCCAGTCTGGGCTATGGCAAGTGTGGATGTGGTCCATTGGATTATTCCAAGGTTAGTAATTCAAAAAATGTTTATAAGATTACGGAAATCTATCGATTGAAATAATTGGTCTTATATCAGAATGGCATGCAAACCGAATGACATGTAAACCGAATGACATGCAAACCGAATGGCATGTAACCGGATGGCATGCTGCCGAAAGGATATACTGTGCAAGAGTGAGAAGGCTTCTTGCTGATGCAAAAAGCAGTAGTTTACTTTGAAAAAGACAGAAGCGTCCGAGATAGTATATGAATTCATAAAAATAGGTCGTCTGTGAGCAAAATCAGTTCACAGGCGACCTTGTATTTGTCATAGGCTTCCAAAACCGTGCCTGTCCGAAGGACATGCTGGTTAGGTGGTTGAGTTTTTCTTTCTTAGCATGGACCGGAATAATATCTGTGGTATTCGTTCCCTTATGCTAATTCTGCAATATCCTTAAGCATTAAGGTAAAAGAGGTAGCACCTGGATCCTGATGTCCAAGACTTCTTTCGCCCAGATAGCTTGCACGACCCTTTGTAGCAATGATCGTCTTTGTGTACTCGATTCCGGCCTCTGCAGCAGCAACTCCGGCAGCGAGTGCTTTCTTATAATCGCCATCAGCGGCATAAGATTCTTTCATAGCCTTTGTGGCAGGGATCATGGAATCAATCATCGTTTTCTCACCCTCCACAGCATGACCTAACTTCTGAATCTGTTCGATGGCTGTATCCATCATTCCAAGGAAGTCATCCATGGTAATTTCGGTTTTTCCCTTTAAGTAAACACCTGCTTTTTTATAAGCAGATCCATAAAGAGGGCCGGAAGAACCTCCAACAACCTTCATCAGCTGCTTGCCGACATCCTTAAGTATTCCGTCTACTTCCAGATCGGCATAGCCGGGAAGCTGTTTTTCAACTGCTTTGAAACCACGGTCAAGATTGATACCGTGATCACCATCACCGATAACATTATCAAGCTGAGTAAGATAATCTTTCTGCTCATTTACATCGGCAATAATCTTAGATAAAATCTCAAGTAATTTTGCTTTATCAGCCATGATTCTTCTCCTTTATATATAGTGTAGGATGGTAGTATTGGGAGCGGACTCCCATAGCACTTGGAAATCCTCCCTATGTCACTTTACAGATAAACATCCATCCCACAAAAAAATTATGAGATGGATGAATCCGTTAAACTTTATGGATGAATAGAATCTGCATTCATCTCATGTGCCAATCATAGAAACGCTTCTTTGATCGGAAGGCTTGCAGGAAAATATACTTCCATGCGACTTATGTCACAACACATGGTATGGATGATTCTGTTCCTTAAATTAAACCTGTTTGAAAGCAGGAGTATCAGCAGGAGCATCTAAGAGTGCCTTTAATTCATCATCAAGCTTCAGCAAGGAGATGGAGAATCCTTCACACTCAAGGGATGTCATAAAGTTACCAACATAGGTCTTGTATACCTTGATACCCTTGTCAGCTAATACGTCAGCAACATGATTATTTACGATGAATAATTCCATCAGAGGAGTACCGCCGCAGCCATTGATCATTACTGCTACATCAGAACCAACGTAGTCGATGTCTGCAAGAATCTTCTCAAGTAAGGTATCAACGATAGCATCAGCCGGTTCAAGATCTGCTTTCTTAACACCTGGCTCACCATGGATACCGATACCAATCTCCATTTCGGTTTCTGTCAGTTCGAATCCAGGAACACCTGCAGCAGGAACGATGGAAGGATTGATTGCCATACCCATGGTTCTTACATTATCGATAACCTTCTGAGCAGTAGCCTGAACTTCTTCCAAAGAAGCACCTTCTTCTGCTTTTGCACCTGCAATCTTATGAACAAAGATCGTACCGGCAACACCACGACGTCCAACGGTATATAAGGAACCATCCACAGCGACATCATCATTCACAACAACCTTTGCAACCTTGATATCGTCATCTTCTTCTGCCTGCTCGCCAGCGAGTTCAAAGTTCATAACGTCACCGGTATAATTCTTGATGACCATAAGAACACCAGCGCCGGAATCCACTGCCTTGATCGCCTCGTAGATAGGATCTACAGAAGGAGAAGTATAAACAGCACCTGCAACTGCAGCATCAAGCATACCTTTACCAACATATCCGCCATGAGCTGGTTCATGTCCGCTTCCGCCACCGGAGATCAGAGCAACCTTACCCTCTTTTTTCTCAGCACGCATAACCACAAGTTCGTCATCCATCTTCTTTAAATAAGTAGGATAAGCCTTAACAAGACCATTGATCATCTGTTCTTCAACCTGATCTACTCCATTAATAATCTTTTTCATGAAAAAATACCTCCCTATTGATTTTGATAACCCCTGAGCATTCGCTCGTATACTAGTATAATATCATAAAAAAAAATGACATGCAATGTGATTATTGTGTAAATTAAACAAACAAATAAAATGAGAAGATCGGATTACCCTATTATTTTGTGAAAATCATATTGAGAAACAATAAAAATGTGTCATGCAGCTTTTTTTCAGAATAAGGAGAAAGATTCTGTGAAATTGTTTGGGTGAATTTCTAACTTGATAATTAAATAACAAATTGTAAAAAATAGTAGACGAAAACACTTTTTTATGAGAAAATAGTTAAAGTTAAGGACAATTATAAGTCTTAACTTAGGGGTTACTTAGTTCGGATTTGAAATCGTTAGCCTCGTTTTCAAATTCATTATGATTAAGTACATTACATTTATACCGAAAGGAGTAACAAACAACATGATTATTTCAAAAGAAGTACAGGAAATGTGTCCAGTAGCTCAGTGTGTACATCACGGTGCAGCTCCTATCCCAGAAGAAGCAAAATGGGTAGCAGTGAAAGAAGTTAAAGATATCTCTGGTTTTACACATGGTATCGGCTGGTGTGCTCCACAGCAGGGCGCTTGTAAATTAACCCTTAACGTAAAAGAAGGTATCATTCAGGAAGCATTAGTTGAGACAATCGGATGTTCCGGTATGACTCACTCTGCAGCTATGGCTTCTGAGATTTTACCAGGTTTAACGGTTATGGAAGCTTTAAATACTGACTTAGTATGTGATGCAATCAACACAGCTATGAGAGAGTTATTCTTACAGATCGTTTATGGTCGTTCCCAGTCTGCATTCTCCGAAGACGGTCTTGCAATCGGCGCTGGTCTTGAAGATTTAGGTAAAGGTTTAAGATCTCAGGTTGGTACTATGTATGGTACCCTTCAGAAAGGACCTCGTTACCTTGAGATGGCTGAAGGTTATGTTACAGGTATCGCACTTGACGAAGATGATCTTATCATTGGTTACAAGTTCGTTTCCCTTGGCAAGATGACAGACTTCATCAAGAAAGGTGATGATCCTAACACAGCATGGGAAAAAGCATCAGGACAGTATGGTCGCGTAGCTGACGCTGTTAAGATTATTGACCCTAGAACAGACGAAGTGATCGGTTAATCAGGAGGTAAGAAGAATGGCTTTATTTGAATCATACGAAAGACGTATTGCACAGATTAATGCAGTATTAGAAAGTTATGGAATCGCTTCCTTAGAAGAAGCTGAAAAAATTACAAAAGACGCTGGTCTTAATGTATACGATCAGATCAAAGGCATCCAGCCAATCTGTTTCGAAAACGCTTGCTGGGCTTATACAGTAGGTGCTGCTATCGCAATCAAAAAAGGTGCTCGTAAGGCTGCTGATGCTGCTGCAGCAATCGGTGAAGGTCTTCAGGCTTTCTGTATTCCTGGATCCGTTGCAGATACTCGTAAGGTAGGTCTTGGACATGGTAACCTTGGAAAGATGCTTTTGGAAGAAGATACAGAATGTTTCGCGTTCTTAGCTGGTCATGAATCTTTTGCAGCTGCAGAGGGTGCGATCGGTATTGCTGAAAAAGCAAACAAAGTTCGTAAAAAACCTCTTCGTGTTATCCTGAATGGTTTAGGAAAAGACGCCGCTCAGATCATCGCTCGTATCAATGGTTTCACATTTGTTGAGACAGAATATGATCCATATACAAACGAAGTGAAAGAAGTTTATCGTAAGTCTTACTCCGAAGGCCTTCGTGCTAAGGTTAACTGCTACGGTGCGAACTCTGTTCCGGAAGGTGTTGCTATCATGTGGAAAGAAAACGTTGACGTTTCTATCACAGGTAACTCCACAAACCCAACTCGTTTCCAGCATCCAACAGCAGGTACTTACAAGAAAGAACGTCTTGAAGCTGGAAAGAAATACTTCTCTGTAGCATCCGGTGGTGGTACAGGACGTACACTTCATCCGGATAACATGGCAGCAGGTCCTGCTT
>R25__coassemble_1529_pt1 | contig 11345 bp, 14 predicted proteins | sample R25__metabat2_low_PE_006 | metagenome-assembled genome bin R25 | reverse complement strand
TATATTTTCCCTATTTTCCCAGAATCCATGATAAAATCATAACAGATAATCTATCATAACAAAGAAGACAAGCCCTCTTCCACTTCCTAAAATTCCTCACTCATGAGGGACTTGTACTCTTTGGCACCGAGCGTGGTCGTTTAAGCGACTATTTCCAAAAGAAGGAGCCTTTTCTCATGGAGATCATATATAATCTGGCAGAAGGTAAGATCATACTACATGACGATGTCGACACCTGTCTTCGCTACATCGAAGAAGGGCAGGCTGTTATCCTGATTGTGAAGGATCCGGAGCAGCTTCCGGATATCAGTGGCATACCATATGCGGTAACCTTACGGGCCATCCAAGCAGGTAATGTGGTCGATGAAGTCTATCTAAACAGAGTCATACAGCGATTTAAGCACCAGCCATGGCACATCCTGGATACCGAGCGATGCAGCCTGCGCGAGATGACTTTAGACGATATGGATGCATACTACCAGGTCTATTCCCATCCGGATGTCCGCCGCTATACACTGGGACCGGATCCGGACCGGGAGAAGGAGAGGGAATTTATCCGAAAATATATTCAGAATGTCTATGAAGGACAGGAGATGGGAAGCTGGGGGATTTTTCTTAAGTCAAGCGGAGAACTGATCGGAGAGGCAGGCTTCCATATGCGAAGGGATTTTCAGAGTCCGGAACTGAATTACACCTTGGCCAAGCCTTATCAAGGGCAGGGCTATGCCACAGAGGTATGTAAGGCCATTCTGGCTTACGGCAGAGATTCTATGAATTTCCGGCGGGTCCATGCCCTGGTCCGGCAGGAAAATATGGCATCCATCGCTTTATTATGGCGGATCGGTTTTCAGTTGTCAGATGAGAAATTTTATCAACTGGATGGCATCGATTATCTACGGTTTGAGCGGGAATTATAGGATAAAACCACAAAAGGATATCCATTTTATAGGGATTCAATCACAAAAACACAAGACGATATCCATTTTATAGGGATTCAATCACAAAAATACAAGACGATATCCATTTTATAGGGATTCAATCACAAAAATACAAGACGATATACATTTTATAGAGATTCTAAAATAGAATAAATGGAGTAATTATGATAACTTATTTGAGATTAAAAAAGAAAGATGCCGGCATTCTGGGAGGCGTTCTGACAGAAGAATACATTCAGAAGCTGGATACAGACAGACTATTTACCTTGGGTGCATTTGACGGATCAGAGGAGGAAGGCTTTCGACCGGTTGGTGCCATCATCATTTCCATGGAGCGAGGACCACAGAATGACATCTATGGCTGTCTACGCTGGCTCTATGTGATACCGGATTATCGGGAGCTTTCCATCGCAGACCAATTATTAGGCCGATTGACAGACATCTGTAAAGATTCGGGGATCTCGCAGATTGTCACCTATGCACCTTTACATATGGTTGGTTATCTGACAAATGTTTATATGTATAATCGCTATGAGGACTATAAAAGCCGGGCCTTAAACCTGAAGCAGATTCTCGCAGGCAGAATAAATCAATATGTAAAAAAGACGGATCCTCACGTGATTCCACTGAAGGATCTTACCCGTCAGGATTGCCATCATCTTCTTGGCCAATTACCAAAAACCGCCCTCACGACTTCCTATCGGCCGGACGAGGAGATTTCTTATGTCTATCAAAAAAACGGAAAGATCACCGCATCGCTTTTTGCCTGTATCAATGGCTTAGGGCAGATTCAGCCGATCTATATGCATTGTGAGCAGGGGGCCGAGGCACAGCTCTTATACATTCTCTATGCTGCAGGGCAGCATCTGGCGCAAAAATATGGTCCCCATACCGATATTTGCGTGATTTCCAATAAGGAATCTGCCTGGAAATTGATAAAATATTTATTACCGGATATTGAACCGGAGGAAGTGGTTCGCCTAGTGGATTATATATAGGAAAAAAATATTGCTTCCATGAAACCACTGCCCTTGGACCACACCTTGGGACAAACCCATAAAACAAAATGGCGTCACAGTCTGGATCCCCACTCCATAAGGAGTGGAGAAGCCTTGCTGTGACGCCATATTATTTTTACTATTTACCTGCCATACTAAGACGAAGCAGTGCTCTCTTCAGAGCCAGCTCTGCTCTTACGGTATCTACATCACCTGAGGTACTGCTCAGATGACGCTCGGCACGAATCTTCGCCTCTTCCGCACGAGCGCGGTCGATGTCTTCCGGCCACTCTACCGCTTCTGTCAGAATGGTTACCTTCTCACCGGTAATCTCAACGAAACCCGTGTGAAGCGCCGCATTCTTCTTAGAATCTGCAGATTCTGTAATGATCAGCTCGCCCGGAGCGATGATCTGTGTCATAGGGATGTGGGCAGCATAGACACCCACCTCGCCTTCGGTGGTATTATATTCCACCATCTCTACATCCTGAGCGTAGAAGATCTTATCCGGTGCGATGATCTCAAGTTTAAATAACTTATCTGCCATGCAATCACCTACTTATTGTATCTTGCCAATACGTCGGACATACCACCGGCATTCAGGAACATACCTTCCGGAATATCATCATATTTACCATCAAGAAGCTCTTTGAAGCCCTGGATCGTCTCGGACAATGGAACGTAACGTCCGGATGTACCTGTAAACTGCTCTGCTACGAAGAAAGGCTGGGAGAGGAATCTCTGTACCTTACGAGCACGAGCAACGAGAAGTTTCTCCTCTTCGGAAAGCTCGTCCATACCAAGAATTGCAATGATATCCTGCAATTCTTTGTAGCGCTGAAGGATCTCCTGCACGCCACGGGCAACCTGATAATGTTCTTCACCAACGACACGTGGATCAAGGATACGGGATGTGGACTCCAATGGGTCTACTGCCGGATAGATACCCTGTTCTACGATGGCACGGGAAAGTACGGTTGTCGCATCCAGATGGGCGAATGTCGTAGCCGGAGCCGGGTCAGTTAAGTCATCGGCTGGTACGTATACGGCCTGTACGGATGTGATGGAACCATTCTTGGTGGATGTGATACGCTCCTGAAGAGCACCCATTTCTGTCTGTAAGGTTGGCTGATAACCAACGGCACTCGGTACACGTCCAAGAAGGGCGGATACCTCGGAACCTGCCTGTGTAAAACGGAAGATATTATCGATGAAGAGAAGGACGTCTTTACCACCTTCATCACGGAAGTTCTCAGCGATGGTAAGTCCGGAAAGGCCTACACGCATACGAGCTCCAGGTGGCTCATTCATCTGACCGAATACCATGGCTGTCTTCTCGATAACGCCGGATTCACTCATTTCTCTATATAAGTCATTACCCTCACGGGTTCTTTCACCTACACCTGTAAATACGGAATATCCACCATGCTCTGTAGCAATGTTACGGATCAATTCCTGGATCAGTACGGTCTTACCTACACCGGCACCACCGAACAGACCGATTTTACCACCCTTCTGGTAAGGGCAGAGAAGGTCAACGACTTTGATACCTGTTTCTAAGATTTCTGTATTCGTAGACTGTTCTGCGAAGGTAGGAGCCTTTCTATGGATCGGCTTACGTGGAACGTCTGCTGCAAGCTCTTTATTATCGATTGGCTCACCAAGAACGTTAAAGATACGTCCCAGTGTTGCTTCACCAACCGGCATAGAGATTGGAGCACCGGTAGCGATAACTTCCATACCTCGAACCAAACCGTCAGAAGAACCCATGGCGATACAACGAACCGTATCGTCACCAAGATGCTGTGCAACCTCTGCGATCAGTTTCGAACCATCTTCTCTACAAATCTCAACGGCATCATTAATCTCTGGAAGAACACCCTGGTTGAACTTCATGTCCAATACGGCACCGATAACCTGGGTAATTTTACCTGTATTTGCTGCCATCTATTTACTCCTTTTTCTATCACGGTGCGATATCACACCGATTCTACTATTAATTCAGTGCTTCTGCACCGGATATAATTTCTGTTAATTCCTGCGTAATCGCGCCCTGTCTTGCACGGTTGTATGCAAGGGACAGCTTAGAGATCATCTCTTCTGCATTACTTGTCGCAGCATCCATGGCCTGCATACGAGCACCATTTTCACTGGCAACGGCTTCCACGAATGCACCATAGATAATACTGTTGATATATCTAGGAATGATCAGGCTTAAGGCTTCCTCTGCCTCCGGCTCATAGTTCATCGGAGTCAGCTTCTCAAGCTTATCTGCTGCATTCTCCTCTTTTTCCGCCTCTTCTTCTACGGTAATATCCATAGGGAGAAGACGGATCAGCTTCGGAATATGTACCACTGTATTCTTAAAGGAGGTATAAGCGAGATAAATCTCACCGATTTCTCCCGAAGTAAATGCATCGAGAACCATCTTACCGATCGTTGCTGCGTCGGAGAAGAGCGGTTCATTGATCATCTCGGAATCATCGGATACGATCTGATAGCCACGACGGCTCAGATACTCGATACCTTTTCGACCGATACCATAGATCACAGTGTCATCCGGCTGGAATCCCTGCTCTGCCAGCTGCTTCACTACATTATTATTATAGCCGCCTGCCAGACCACGGTTGGAAGTGATCACGATCACAGCCTTTTTCTCACAGCCATTCGGTGTCAGATATGGATGGTCCACGTTACCGGACTTCTTCAGAATGGACTGAATGGTCTCATACATTTTATCAAAGTAAGGCTTAGAGCTCTCTGCTCTACCCTTGGCTCTCTGCAACTTTACAGTGGATACCAGCTTCATGGCCTTGGTAATCTGCTGCGTACTTTGAATACTCTCTTTACGCCTTTTAATGTCTCTCATTGATGCCATGCGCGTTCACCACCTTAAAACTGGGCCTTGAACTCGCCAATGGCTTTCTTGATCATCTCATCATTATCTGCTGTGATCTCTTTGGTATCACGGATGGATGCAAGGATCTCAGGATATTTGGTATCGATGAATTCAAGAAGTCCTTTTTCAAATTCAAGAACACGGTCAACTGCTACATCGATAAGGTATTTCTTTGTCAATGCGTAGATCGTAATGATCTGCTTCTCAACAGCAAGTGGCATATACTGTGGCTGTTTTAAGATCTCACGGATACGCTCGCCCTGTGCAAGACGTGCCTTGGTATCGTCATCTAACTCGGAACCAAACTGTGCGAAGGAAGCAAGCTCACGGTACTGCGCAAGCTCTGTACGGATCGGACCGGCAATCTTCTTCATCGCCTTGATCTGTGCAGAACCACCAACTCGGGATACAGAAAGACCCGCATTGATCGCCGGACGGAAACCGGCATTGAACATCTCAGTCTCCAGATAAATCTGACCGTCTGTGATGGAAATAACGTTGGTAGGGATGTATGCAGATACATCGCCGGCCTGTGTTTCGATGATAGGGAGGGCTGTTAAGGAACCGCCACCTAACTCGTCGGACAGACGGGATGCACGCTCTAACAATCTGGAATGAAGGTAGAATACATCACCTGGGTAAGCCTCACGTCCTGGTGGTCTACGGAGAAGTAAGGACAGGGTACGATAAGCGGTAGCGTGCTTACTTAAGTCATCGTAGATAACCAGTACGTCTTCGCCATTCTCCATCCATTCTTCACCGATGGCACATCCTGTGTAAGGTGCAATATACTGTAATGGAGCAAGCTCGCTGGCTGTGGATGCAACAACTGTGGTATAATCCATTGCTCCGTATTCTGATAATGTTTTTACGATCGTAGCAACTGTGGAAGCCTTCTGTCCGATTGCGACATAGATACAATGCATATTCTGACCCTTCTGGTTGATGATTGTATCGACAGCAATGGCAGTCTTTCCTGTCTGACGGTCACCGATGATCAACTCACGCTGACCTCTTCCGATCGGAACCATGGAGTCGATGGCCTTGATACCGGTCTGTACCGGAGTATCTACAGGCTGACGGTCGATAACACCGTGCGCAACTCTTTCGATCGGACGAGTCTTTGTTGTTTCAATCGGGCCTTTTCCATCAATCGGCTGACCTAAAGCGTTAACGACACGTCCGGTCATAGCGTCACCTACAGGGACCTCTACGACACGACCGGTTGTCTTAACTGTATCGCCTTCATTGATGTTTCTCTGGTCTCCAAGCAAAACAGCACCAACGTTGTCTTCCTCGAGGTTCAGTACCATACCATATACTTCGCCAGGGAATTCAAGCAATTCGCCCTGCATCGCGCTCTCCAGACCATGAATACGCGCAATACCGTCCGCTACCTGAATAACGGTTCCGACATCGGATGTCTCCAGTTTTGCTGTGTAGTTCTTAATCTGCTCTTTAATCACAGAACTAATCTCTTCTGGTCTTAAATTCATGGAGCCTTCTACACCTTCTTTCTATATAATCACTCGTTAACTCATAACTAAATCGATATATGGATCGAGCCAATTCATTTCCCGGGAAATGATTCCTCCAACCACATATCTTAACAGCATGCTACAGCTGGATCCTGCTTAACTCTTTGGTCATCTTATCAAGCTGTGTCTTTAAGCTGCTGTCCACTACCCTGTCTTCGATGCGGATGATCAATCCACCAAGAATGGAAGGATCTACGGTATAAACCATCTCAAAGGTATTATACTTGGTGGTCGCAAGAAGCTTCTTCACGATGGCATCCTGCTGCGCAGAAGTTAATTCCACCGCGGAGGTGACACGGGCCGTGCCAATGCCTTTATACTCTTTCACCCTGTGAATGAAGTATTCAAAGATTGGAAGAATCTCATTATAGCGGTCCTTGGTCATGATAATGTGAAGAAATCCAACCATCTCTTCGGACACGCTGCCTTTGAAGATATTTCCGATAAAGGCATTCTTTTCTTCTTTTCTAATCTTAGGGTGATTCAAAACCTTGAGCACATCTTCGTTCTTTTCAAATGTGTCGAGGACAAACTGGGCTTCTTCGAACAAGGAATCTACTGTATTCTGCTCCAAAGCCAGTTCAAACAAAGCATCACCGTAAGTACTGCTCACTAGCTTAGCCATGTTTCATCCCCTATCTCTTCCAGTGTCTGCTCGATCAATGCATTCTGCTTGTCTGCATCGATGGAAGCAGCAACGATCTTCTCGGACATCAGAGAAGCAACGGAGATCATCTCCTGTTTTACTTCGTCTTTGACACGCTTCTTCTCAAGCTCGGCATCCTGACGTGCCTGATCAAGAATGCGGCTTGCTTCATTCTTCGCATCTGCCACGATCTGATCCTCACGTTTTAAGGCTTTCGTTCTTGCCTCACTTAAGATCTGCTCTGCTGTTTTGTCTATTTCTTTTAACTTAACGTCATATTCTTCTTTGAAACGGATTGCTTCTTCTTTATTGGAAGCCGCTTCTTTAAGATCATTGGCTACTCTTTCTTTCCGTTCATTCAGGATATTTCTTACAGGATCAAGTAAGAGCTTACTTGCTACCATGAAGATGATAAAAATTGCAATACCCTGAAATACCAATTGGAAGAGGAGCTGCGCATCCAATCCGAATATACGGTCATCTAATTGTGCTAATAACACTTGTGCGCCTCCTTTCGATTCGCTCGAGGGAGCACTTTTTATGATAATTTACCAACTAATGGGTTAGCGAACATCAGAATCATAGCTACAACCAGACCATAAAGACCTGTTGTTTCTGCTACGGCCTGTCCAAGAAGCATAGTGGACATGATATCACCCTTTGCGCCTGGGTTACGACCTACTGCGGAAGCACCATAACCAGCTGCGATACCCTGACCAACACCAGGACCAATACCGGCGATAACAGCAAGACCGGCACCAATTGCGGAACAAGCTAATACTAAACCTTCGTTTGTGATCTGTGACATAATAAAATCCTCCTTAAAATGTGTGTTCGGATAAAACTGAAATATCCTTTCCCCTCTAATATTCAGACTTGTTCACAAGTCTTAGCATCGAATTCAAATCAATGATACTGACATACTTCCGATTCGAATCCGTGCGCATCCTTGTGGAACCCTTCATCCATGGCAAGGATGAAAGTCATGAATTCCTGTAATCATCAATCTCCATACTTATCATTGATAAATGTCATGGTCAGCATACCGAATACGAATGTCTGGATCGCTCCTGAGAAGAGATCGAGATATGTATGCAGGAATGCTGGGATACCAATCTTCATGAACCATGGTAATAATGCATACCATAAGCCCATCATGATCGTACCTGCGAGCACGTTACCGAACAAACGCAGGGACATGGAGACCGGTGTCGCAAATTCACTGATTACATTGACAGGGAAAAAGATAGGGAATGGTTCGAACAGGTCTTTCACAAAACCGATACCTTTGCTCTTGATCCATGCATATTCGATCATCACAAATGTAATCAAAGCCAGTGAGAGAGTCGTACCGTAGTCTGCTGTCGGTGGTCTTAAACCGAAGAGACCGGAAATGTTGCTCAACAATATGAATGCCATCAAGGATTCCACATAATTAAGATATGCAGGTGCATGATGTCCCATGTTACTGTAAACCAGACCGTCCAATAGTTCCACGATCATCTCGGTTGCGTTCGCTACGCCGTTGGTCTCACCGGTCTTATATGCTTTGAGCACATAATGTCTGGCGAATAAAATCAGACCGATCAAAATGATCATAACAATGACGGTACTTACCATGGTCGTATTGATGGACAACTGCTGTCCAAACAGTTCAAACTCATAATAACTATGGATAAAGAAATCCACGTCACCGCTTAAAAGCATTGAGCCTCCCATTACTTCACCTTCCTTTCCTCCGTATTTTTTTAGTTATATAAACGTTTGTGTAGACATGTAGGTGAGCCGCGATCTTTAATCCGATCATCCCCACGATCGTTGCACAAAAACTAATGTGCACAGATCGCATACCAATCCATGCTACCGCAAACATAACTATCGTTCTTAAGATACTATAAAGGACACTTCTCCACATGGCAGTATTCTTATCCATATCGAGCACCTGCTCGATGCCCGCTGCCATGCTGATGGCGGAGCCCACAGCCACCGCCGTTCCCAGTAACATGCCAAGTGTCCAGGCAAGCTTACCGGATACAAGGATCAGACCGACCACTTCAAAAAACAGACTGTATAACAAACAGCCAAGGATCAGGTCCAATAATGTTTCATTTGTTTGATCAAGCCATCGTCTAATTCCCATAATGGTTTGATACCTCATTTCTTCTATGAAATATGTTTATTTTCTTTCGCTATCTGCCCGAAAATGCTTTGAGTTTCTCCTTTTTCCATTCTCCTCGGAAATGCTTGGCCTTTCGTCCTTTCGACATCTTCCCGGAAATGCTTTGATTTTCGTCTTATTTCAGATTCTCAGGAGAAACTAAGTCGATCATCGATCCCAGGGATCATCGGGCTGCTCTCCCGTGATCGTCCCCTCCTCCATCTTCGGAGAACGGGTATAAGCTGAACTGTTCGGATCTCCACTCTTCAGGGAGACAAATCGGCGGATCATAATATAGCTGCTTCGAAATCCCGCCAGGATCCCTATGACCAAAAAGAGCACAAACAAGAGCTCAATTCCTGTCTTCTGACAGACCCAGGAACCAAGAAAGGCACAGAAAAAGATGGGAACCATCATAGTGATGCCAATCTGGGATATCAATACTACCAAGCGTAGCGGATGCTGCTCTCCCTTCTGTCTCATGGTGTCATAACCTCCAGGATCAAGCGGTCTGCCACCGCTTCCATGGCAATCTTCGTGGCCTGATAGCATGCCTCATAAGCTTCCTTGGTATCCTCTTCGATCGGTGGAAGCTCCTCCTCCATATCGATAAAAGTCCCCAGAAACATACAGGTAGCCTGACATTCAAAATGTTCCTTAAAATGCTCCACATCCATTTTCGTTATGGTGAGAATCAGATCCGCACCTTCCACATCCTCCTGCGTGATCTCTGCAGATCGTCTGGTCATAGCATCACAGCCATGTTCATGAAGTACGGCCGAAGCCTTCGGTGAGATCGGCTCCGAAAATAAAACCACTAATCCACGGGAAAGTACTTCTATATTATCAATATTCTTGGAAAGAAGAATCTTTTTCAACACCGCTTCTGCCACAATACTTCGTGTAAGGTTATCTTCTCCCACCATAATAATCTTATAGTTACTCAAATCATGACCTCCCACATCTTCTGTTACGATCAAATACTGTTATATGATACATTTTATACCGTAATAATCCGATATCCCGCTGCCTTTAACATACGGTTCATAATAGCATCTCCCATACGCTCCTGGAAGAAGCTCTCCGAAAATATATACTCTGCACCAAGCTCATCCATCTCACGCAAGGTACGATAAAGATTAGCCGCTACCGTCTGGCTATGCTCCCTGGATCCGATACTAAGACTGATCTCCTTGGGGTAGAAGGATAAGGTCTCATCCGTAGCGATGATACCTACCTTATAGCCTTCTGCCTGCTTTCTTGCAGCAAGCTCCTTAATCTTCGCAATCACATGATCGATGTCTCCCTCCACGAGAGCCATCTGTCCCTTCGGTGCATAATGTCTGTATTTCATACCCGGTGCTTTCGCTACCACATTCTTCTTGATGGTTCTGCCGGCGATGGCCGGGTCAATCTCTGCCTGTCCCAGTAATTCTTCCACATCCTCCAATCCGATATATCCCGGACGAAGGATGACCGGATGATCTCCTGTCATATCCACGATGGTGGACTCAATCCCGATATCCACTGCTCCGCCATCTAAGATCATAGGAATCTTTCCATTCATATCCTCATACACATGCCGGGCCAGGGTCGGACTTGGCTTCCCGGAGGTATTGGCACTGGGTGCTGCGATAATGCGACCACTCTTACGGATAAATTCTCTGGCATCCGGATGAGATGGCATACGAATGGCCACCGTATCCAAACCACCTGTGGTCCTTGCCGGTACACAGTCCTTCTTCTTTAAGATAATCGTAAGCGGCCCCGGCCAGAAGGCATCCATAAGCTTTCTGGCATCCGCACTGATCTCCCGGGCAATCTCGTCCACCTGAGACATACTGACGATATGTAAAATCAATGGATTATCCGAAGGACGTCCCTTAGCTTCATAGATTCCGGCACAGGCTTCCCCGTTCATGCCATCGGCGCCTAGGCCGTAGACAGTCTCTGTGGGAAATGCCACCAGACCTCCATCCCGGATAATCTCTCCTGCACGCTGCATGGCCAGGTCTCTCTCCTCTTCCGATACCGCTGCAAGATCTATATATTCTGTCAACAAAATAAATCACCTCTGAAATTTGCTTCCACATTTCCACAAACTATGACACGTACTGGAATTGTAATTCTTAATTTAATCACCCATATTTTACATATAAGGCTAAATA
>R25__coassemble_1528_pt1 | contig 11348 bp, 10 predicted proteins | sample R25__metabat2_low_PE_006 | metagenome-assembled genome bin R25 | reverse complement strand
ATGTGGTAGATCATGGCTATGAGCCAAGCTATGGTGCCAGACCATTGAAGAGATTCCTTACCAAGCATGTGGAGACTTTGGCAGCCAGATTGATCCTGGAGGATAAAGTTCGGCCGGGAGATACAATTTATATCGACTGTGAGGATGATACCTTGATCGGAACTGCGATGGCAACCGTCTAAGATTTTTATTTGAAATCGGATAAGAAGTGTCTATCTTGCCTATGCTGGTATGACCTGTCCTATCCTTAAAAATAGTAAAATTGCACTTTGTCTGACAAAGTGCAATTTTTTGTTTTTTACCAGGCTAAAGTGGAACGTTTTCTGATATATCTTTGTCAGACATAACGAAATTTGTGAGATTTCATTTGATAGTTTTATGAAATTCTCTGATATTACCATGAAAATATACGAGTATTTGTGATATTTTTTGTATTCTTTTTTGTGGTATAATTGTACGAATTATGATACAATAACTTTGTGCGTATGATTATGTTTATAATAATTTTAAGGAGGAATTTTTATTATGGCAAAATGGGTATACCTTTTTACAGAAGGTGATGCTACGATGAGAAACCTTCTCGGTGGAAAAGGTGCGAACTTAGCTGAGATGACAAATATCGGACTTCCTGTACCACAGGGATTCACGCTCACAACAGAAGCTTGTACACAGTATTATGAAGATGGCCGTGAGATTAATGATGAGATTCAGGGTCAGATTAATGAATATATCGTAAAGATGGAAGAAATCACCGGTAAGAAATTTGGTGACAAAGAGAATCCTCTTCTTGTTTCCGTACGTTCCGGCGCTCGTGCTTCCATGCCAGGTATGATGGATACCATCCTTAATCTTGGTCTTAATGAAGAAGTTGTTAATACAATCGCAAAACAGTCCGGTAACCCACGTTGGGCATGGGACTGCTATCGTCGTTTTATCCAGATGTACTCCGACGTTGTTATGGAAGTTGGTAAGAAGTACTTTGAAGCTCTCATCGATGAGATGAAAGAAAATCGTGGTGTAAAACAGGACGTTGAACTTACTGCAGACGATTTAAAAGAATTAGCAAATCAGTTCAAGGCTGAATACAAGGCTAAAATCGGTGTTGACTTCCCGGATGATCCAAAGGAACAGCTCATGGGCGCAATCAAGGCTGTATTCCGTTCCTGGGATAACCCACGTGCTAACGTTTACCGTCGTGACAACGATATCCCTTATAGCTGGGGTACTGCTGTTAACGTACAGTCCATGGCATTTGGTAATATGGGTGATGACTGTGGTACTGGTGTTGCATTTACTCGTGACCCTGCTACAGGTGCAAAAGGTCTTTTCGGTGAATTCTTAACAAATGCTCAGGGTGAAGATGTTGTAGCTGGTGTTCGTACTCCTATGCACATCACTGAAATGGAACAGAAATTCCCAGAAGCATTTGAACAGTTTGTAAATGTATGCAAGACTCTTGAAAGCCATTATCGCGATATGCAGGATATGGAGTTCACAGTTGAGCATGGTAAGCTTTATATGCTTCAGACACGTAATGGTAAGAGAACTGCTCAGGCTGCATTACAGATTGCTTGTGATCTCGTTGATGAAGGTATGAGAACAGAGGAAGAAGCAGTTGCTATGATCGATCCTCGTAACTTAGATACCCTCCTTCATCCACAGTTCGACGCTGCTGCTCTTAAGGCTGCTACACCTGTATCCAAGGCACTTGGCGCTTCTCCTGGAGCTGCTTGTGGTAAGGTTGTATTCACAGCTGATGATGCTGTAGAATGGGCTGCCAGAGGAGAGAAGGTTGTTCTTGTTCGTCTTGAAACATCCCCAGAAGATATCACTGGTATGAAAGCTGCTCAGGGTATCTTAACCGTTCGTGGTGGTATGACTTCTCATGCTGCTGTAGTTGCTCGTGGTATGGGTACTTGCTGTGTATCCGGTTGCGGCGACATCACTATGGACGAAGAGAATAAAGTATTTACCCTCGCTGGTAAGACATATACAGAAGGTTCCGAGATTTCCATCGATGGTACTACAGGTAACATCTATGATGGTATCGTTCCTACTGTTGATGCTACGATCGCTGGTACATTTGGCCGCGTTATGGCATGGGCAGATAAATATCGTACTATGAAGGTTCGTACGAATGCTGATACACCTGCAGATGCTAAGAAGGCTCGCGAGCTCGGCGCTGAAGGTATCGGTCTTTGCCGTACAGAGCATATGTTCTTTGAGGAAGACAGAATCGCTGCATTCCGTGAGATGATCTGTGCAGATACAGTAGAAGAAAGAGAAGTAGCTCTTGAGAAGATTCTTCCATATCAGCAGGGCGACTTCAAGGCTCTTTACGAAGCACTCGAAGGTAACCCGGTTACTATCCGTTTCTTAGATCCACCACTGCATGAGTTCGTTCCTACTGAGGATGACGATATTGCAAAACTTGCTGCAGCTCAGGGTAAATCCATCGAAGAAATCAAAGCAATTATTGCCGGATTACACGAATTCAACCCTATGATGGGACATCGTGGATGCCGTCTTGCAGTTACTTATCCTGAAATTGCTAAGATGCAGACAAAGGCTGTTATCCGCGCAGCAATCGAAGTTCAGGCAGCTCATCCGGATTGGACCGTATGCCCGGAAATCATGATTCCATTGGTATCTGAAGTAAAAGAGCTGAAATATGTTAAGAAGGTTGTTGTTGAAACAGCAGATGCTGAGATTGCAGCAGCAGGCATCGACATGAAGTACGAAGTTGGTACTATGATCGAGATTCCTCGTGCTTGTATCACCGCTGACGAAATCGCTGCAGAAGCAGACTTCTTCTGCTTCGGTACAAATGACTTAACTCAGATGACATTTGGTTTCTCCCGTGATGACGCTGGTAAGTTCCTTAATGCATACTATGACACTAAGATCTTCGAGAATGATCCATTTGCTAAGCTCGACCAGAATGGTGTTGGCAAGTTAATGGAAACAGCTATCAAGCTTGGAAAACCTGTAAATCCTAAGCTTCACATCGGTATCTGTGGTGAGCACGGTGGAGATCCATCCTCTGTTGAGTTCTGCAACAAGATCGGTCTTGATTATGTATCCTGTTCCCCATTCCGTGTACCTATCGCAAGATTAGCTGCAGCACAGGCTGCCATCGCAGAAGGGAGCAAATAAGATACACTAAACGATTCTACTTTGCAACGTGGATTGTGACCAGAGAAGACGTGAGACGGTATATGGATCATCATTTTCTCTATACAAAAGCCAATCGGTTCAAAGATATCGTGATGAAAGTGTATTTGTGCACTGAATAATATTAAGGGAAGTGACTTTTGTCGCTTCCCTTTTTTAAATTAAGGCGAAATTGTTGAGTAATTCAATGATTTCGCCTTTTTTTCGTCTATGGTGCCATCGCAGTGGTGTGCAAACAGGCTGCCGTGGATCAAAAGTGTGCAAACACGAAAAATTGGAATATTTATCAGGAAGGAGGCAGATACAATGCTGGTTGTTATTTCACATTTTGTTGCTGCAACGATAGGAATGATAACAGGAATAATGATGCTTTGTATGGCTCAAGTATGCAAGAAACGCCATACAGAAATGATCGACGATGACGCTTAACAAGAAATGAATTCTAATAAAGGAGAATAGCTATGCTGAAAGTTCGAGCGATGGGGGAAGAGGAAGAAATCAAATGGTTTCAGGAAGCTTTGAAAAAAAGCAATGTAATTGAACTGATTGATTTCTCAGAAGTATTTCCATGTGCAAATACAAGGAAATACTACCGGGCTTATGGTCAGGTAAAAAAGAAAAAAGAGAATAAAACAGAAAGCAAATGAGCAAAGGAGACAACGGTATGAGTAAAGTTATTTGCGTATGTAACCAAAAGGGCGGAACCGGAAAAAGTACGACTGTGTGCAATCTTGGGATTGGCCTGGCACGTTTAGGGAAAAAAGTATTATTAATCGATGGAGACAGTCAGGGTTCATTGACTGCAAGTCTTGGATATAAAGATCCGGACAGTCTGGATGTGTCACTGGCAACGATCATGGAAAAGCTGATCAATTATGAAGATCTGGAGACGGAAGAGGGAATTCTTCATCATCAGGAAGGAATTGATCTGATGCCTGCCAATATTGAACTGGCAGCACTTGAAGTGTCCATGGTGAATGTGATCGGCAGAGAGCGTGTCCTGAAGAATTATATTCAGCTTGTGAAGGACCAGTATGATTTTACTATTATTGATTGCAACCCAAGTCTGGGTATGATCACCATCAATGCGCTTGCCTGTGCAGACAGTGTTTTAGTCCCTGTGCAGAGCAGTTATCTTCCAGTAAAAGGACTTCAGCAGCTGATCAAGACCATCGGAGTTGTGAAGCGTCAGTTGAATGAACAGCTTCAGATTGAAGGAATTCTTCTTACGATGGTCGATAACAGAAATTCGTTCAGTAAAGATATCTGCGAGATGGTCCGTAATACCTATGGAGATAATGTAAGAATCTTCAGGGAGAATATTCCGAGATCTGTACGTGCGGAAGAAACCTCAGCAGAAGGAGTCAGCATCTTTGTCCATGATAAGAATGGTAAAGTAGCAAAGGCTTACCATGCTCTGGCAGAGGAGGTGCTTGCAAATGAGTAAAGCAAGAAGTGCCTCCAAAATCAGCCTGACGAGTTTTGATCAGCTGTTTCAGCCAACAGATGGCAGAGAAGCAGATTCTTCCGATAACCAGAATCAGGTTACTGAATTACCGATTGAGAAGCTTATTTCCTTTCATAATCATCCGTTTAAAGTGTTGGATGATGATAAGATGCAGGAACTTGTATCCAGTATTCAGGACTCCGGCATTCTTTCTCCAATTGTAGTTCGAAATACAGATACTGACCAGTATGAGATTATTTCAGGTCATCGAAGAACCCATGCAGCCAGTTTATGTGGGATGACAATGGTACCAGCCATTGTACGAACTATGTCAGATGATGAAGCGGCAATTGCCATGGTAAATGCAAACCAGCAGAGGGAATTAATTCTGCCAAGTGAAAAAGCAAAAGCATACCAGATCAAATACGAAGCGATGAAGCACCAGGGACAGACCGGTGGGAGATCTCTGAAAAAACTGGAAGAGGAATCCGATGACAGTCAGATCACAATCCACAGATATCTTCGTTTAAACCATCTGTCGGACGAATTATTAGAAATGGTTGACGCAGGAAAAATTGGTTTTATTCCGGCTGTAGATCTTTCTTTTTTAACCCCAGAGCAGCAACAGGGAGTATATGAAACGCTGAAAGAAAACCGGATCCGCATTACAAAGATGCAGGCTGCCAAATTAAAGGAAGCATCGCAGAAGGACGAGCTGTCACTGGTTATGATTGCATGGATCCTCAGTGGTTCGAGTAAGAATAAGGATTCAGGTCAGATTACTCTGAAAAAAGAGAAAGTAAGATCCTTTTTTGATGCGGATGTATCTGATGAAGATATCGAAAAGAAGATCTATGAACTATTAAAACAATGGAAGGAAAGTGGTGATGCGAAATGAATTATCTGACATCAGGGAACGATGCCGTAGACCGGATCGGAATGATGAACCTGACCGGAAATATCATTCCTCAGATCTGGTACAAAACGGTGGTAAATAAAGCCGGAAAGCCACAGTATCTGTCCATTGCAATCCTCGCCGACATTGTTTACTGGTATCGTCCCACCGAGATCAGGGATGAGCGAAGCGGCCAGATCATCGGATGGAAAAAGAAATTCCAGGGAGAAATGCTGCAGCGAAATTATGAGAGTATTTCCGCTCAGTTTGGCGAAGGGGAAAAAACGGTAATCCGTGCCATCGTTACATTAGAAGAAATCGGTGTGATCAAACGCCACCGGAAAAACATACAGCTGAAAAGCGGCTTGATTGTCAATAACGTATTATTTCTGGAACTGATACCGGAAAGACTCTATGAAATCACATTTCCAACAGTTGATATGATGGCAGAAGATGAAAAATCCACCGAGTGGACAAATCTGTCCAGGGGGCTGGACAAATCTGTCCAAGGGGCTGGACAAATCTGTCCGGAGGGTTGGACAAATCTGTCCGAGGGGTCGGACAAAAATGTCCAGGGGGCTGGACAAATCTGTCCAAAGGGTCGGACAAATCTGTCCGAGGGACAGGACAAATCTGTCCAGACAAATACAGAAAATACATTAGAGAATACTATAGAGAATATAATGGAGATTTCATCTATCAATCTATCTCGGGAGACAGCAGAAAAGCAGCCGGATCAGATGGAGACGATAGAAGCATACTCAGAAATTATCCGGGAAAACATTGCTTATGACATCCACATGAACTGCGACACTTACATTGACAAAGAAATTTTTCATGAGCTGTATGAAATAATTTGCAACGTAGTCAGCATTCCGCGAGAAACAATCAGAATCGGCGGGGAAGAGTATCCATATGCTCTGGTCAAAGCAAAATTTTTGAAACTGAATGATCAGCATCTTCTGTATGTCATGTTCTGCATGAAAAAAACAAATACCAGGATTGGAAATATCCGAAGCTATCTTACGACAGCATTATATTTTTCGCCAGATACAATCTCCAGTTTTTACCAGCAGGAAGTAAACCATGATCTCTATGGGTATGATAATTAATCCCTTACTTGTTTTCACAGTGAAAACAAGTGAAAAACAATAAACCTGTTTTCACAGTGGAAACAAGTGAAGGATAACCAACCTGTTTTCACAGTGGAAACAAGTGAAAAACAGTCAACCTGTTTTCACAGTGAAAACAAGTGGAATAAAGCCGCCGGAGAAAGGAGCATGCCTTTGGAAGAACAGAAATCAGAAATCTGCGAGCAGACAATACTTTTTGAATTTACTCCATTTACGAAGGAACATCTTGTCAGGTATCTGAGGAACAGTCTGGTTCAGACCAGATATCTGCAGGAACGGCAGGACAGTCTGTACAAGCAGCTTCGGGATCTTGACAAGAAGAAAGCCGTAAATGGTCAGACTATCGACGAACGAATTCAGATGTTTGCTTACGGTTCACACAGTGGCGATGAGTCTGGCAGCGGTGGCAGTGGTAATCGGTATAATCCGGATACTCTGTTCAACCGCTGGGTAAAGATCTATGAACCGTATGAAACACATCGAAAGGTTCTGACAGGAAGTATTCTGAAAATACTCTACAAGCAGTGGCAGCTTGAATGTGTCAATCAGTGCGTGGATCAGCTGGAGCCAAGACAAAGAGATGTCATTCTTCGGGTTTATGTCAGGCATGAAAAAGTTCTTCCATACTGCCAGTCTGAGCAGATCGGACATAACAGTTACAATAAACTGAAGGACAGGGCTTTGGATTCTCTTCTGATCTCCTGCAATGAGAGTCTTGCGAATTTACAGAAAAACTGGGAGGGGATCAATGCGGAAACTGTTAGGATTTCTGACTATATTCCTCGTCGTGGCTGGAGTGCTCGGAGTCGGGCATGTATATAACGGATATCGTTTGGGGCAAGAGGGATACAAAAATCTGAATGAAAAATATGTAAAGGTTATCGGATACTCCGACGAAAAGGAAGCAGCAAATACTGAAACCGCGGAAAGTAGCGAATCAGCGCATGAAGAAATACTCCCGGCTGATGCACCAAAGATGTCAGCAATTGATATCAAAGGACTACAGCAGATCAATCAGGACGTGATCGGTTGGATTGAAGTACCTGCAATTGACGTATCCTATCCAATCATGCAGGCGTCGGACAATGAGTATTACCTTCATCGCGATATTTATCAGGAATATCTGTTTGCGGGAAGTATTTTTCTTGATTGCAAGAACAATCCTGATATTCAGGATCAGAATTCAATCCTATACGGACATAACATGCGGGACGGGTCAATGTTTGCAAGGCTGAAAAATCTAAGGGACGCGAACAAGTTAGAGGAATGTCCGTATTTTTGGATCTATACAGAGACCGTAAATCACCTGTACAGGATCATCAGTGTCATGAATACCTCAAACGAGAGTTCCTGCTATCAGTTGGAGTTTGCGGATGACAACGAATTTGAAAGCTGGATACTTGAGATGATCAGCTCCAGTGAGACAGAATCTAAAGGGATAGCAGAAGCATCTGGTCGTCAAAGAAAAGTTGTCACTTTATCTACCTGTACAGAGAACAGCCTTGTAAAGCAGGTGGTACAGGGGATTGAGATTGCATCGGTTGCCAGTAAGTAACCCGCAAAATAATACAAAACTTAATAAACACATCGGAAAGGAAACTGTTATGGAAAAGAATAGAGCTTATAAGAAAAACATCTGGATCGGAACCTTATTTATGTTGGTGTTGATGATTTGTTGTACAGCAACAGTATCAGCAAAGACAGCAGTAAGAACTGAGAAGAAGACATTGTACTACGGTCAGACATTATCTCTTAAGTTTTCTGAAAAAGCTAAGTGGTCAACTTCTAATAAGAAGATCGTTACTGTCAAACCAAAAAGAAACGGTAAAAGCGCTGTGTTGAAAGCAAAAAGGGCAGGAACTGCAACCATAACAGTAAAACTGAAAAAAGAAACCATACGCTACAAATTCACGGTAAAGAATAATAGCCTGTCAAAAACCAGTTTAACATTAAATGCGGGAGAGCAATCCGCTCTAGTTGTTAAAGGAAAGACCGGTACGATAAAAGTTAAAGTAAGTGATCCATCCGTTGTAACGGCAAAGGTTGTTCCGAATAAGAAAATCCGGATCACCGCTAAAAAGGCTGGACATACCAATATTCTGATTACAGTCAATAAAAAAACACTGAAATGCAGGGTGACGGTAAAGGGAAAAACAGTTGTGCCCGAAAAGCCACAGCAGGAACAGGAGAGTAATGTAAAGTATTCGTATGAAGTCTGCTTCTTTGGCCAGCCGTATGCAGGCGGTGTCAATACTCCGATCTTTATCAAAACAAATGCACCGGAGAAAAGCGGTTTTTGCCTGGAGTTATATGATGCTGCAGGAAACAAAGTGCCACTTTCCTATGTGCTTACGGAATATGATGATATGAAACCGCAAAATGATATTTCCAAGCTGCTTAAGGTAGATGGTGGTTATGTGGCAACACTGGAATTGAAAAGAACAGGAACATTTACGGTGAAGATAACGGAAACTTCCTATATAAATACTAAACCAGCAAGTGTTATCCTTGGTAAAATCACAGTTTTGAATGAAGCGACTGCTAAAAAAGAATGGATCCGATCGGTTATTTCAAAAGCGACCACTTCTTCAATGACGAAACCGGAAAAGATGCGGGCTGTATGTGAATATCTGTATAATCATTCGAGATACCTGAAAAACTATGTCGATGGCAATGGACAGCTTCATTACCTGTCACTGATCACGGATGAAGGCATTCCTGACTGGGTTCGGGGAGAGTGGAGCTCTTATACTTCTCCTAAACTGCTGGAAGAGTTCGGAGCGGAATTAGGATATAAAGTGAAGAGTCTGTACAATGCATTTCCATCCGGATCAGAAGAATGGTATCAGTATCATTACTGTGCGCAGGCTACCGAGGACGGGGAACTGTATTCAATCTGCCATGTTTCGGAGACGAACTGCTATACTGACATTCGCAGTAAAGAGAATATTCCAAAGATAGATTTTAAGAATTATCCAAAATATTATTTACGATTAAGGTAGAAAGGAATGCATAATAAGGAAAAATACAAAATGTGCCAATCGAATATGAAAAAAGCTTCGTAAACAAATCCGAAAAATGATGATTGGTAAAAACGCTTTACTTGAAATAGAATAAAAACTCAGATATATAATAGAAAATAAAATAGTGTATTGTAAATAACAAAATATTACGATTGTCTTGATATACAATGCAGCATTTTTCATAGTTAGACAACGAAAACGAATCATTTGATGCGCCAGAAACTCTGACTTACTCGTCAGGGGATCTGGCGCATTTTTTAATTAAGAAGAAAGGGCAAGGTGAATTATATTGAGAAATCGAAAAAAGATTACAGCAATTGTGACTACTTTTGTTGCACTGATTGTTATGAGCATTCACATAGTAAAGTCCTATTTGGATCACATAGGATTGTTTTTCGGCGATGATCTCCTTAATAGTTAATAGGTGTCTTAAATTCCTTGACAAAGTGGTTTATTTCAAATAAACTTAAAGTGGGTTTACTATAAATAAACCGCATAAGGAGGAATATAAAATGTTTGAAATGGAATTGGGAGAAGTACAGATGATGTTCGCAGAACTAATCTGGAAGTATGAGCCAATTGGTTCCGGCGAACTGGTAAAAATCTGTGAGGCAGAATTGAACTGGAAAAAACCGACTACTTATACAGTACTTAGGAAACTCTGTGAAAAAGGACTTTTCCAGAATAAAGATGGAGCAGTTACTTCCATCATCTCCAGGGAAGAGTTTTATGCCTCAAAAAGTGAGCAATTTGTTGAAGAATCATTTGATGGATCACTCCCTGCTTTTATTGCAGCATTCATTTCCAGAAAAAAGATCAGTCATCAGGAAGTAGAAGAAATACAGCAGATGATTGATCAGTTCAGGAAGGAGTGAGAGATTTGTTTGATGTTTTTGCAAAACTCCTTAATATGAGTTTATCAGCCAGTATTCTTGTTTTTGCAATTATTCTTTTCCGGCTGATATTTAAGAAGTCTTCGAAAAGAATCATCTGTTTCTTATGGATTCTTGTGGCGATCCGTCTGATGTGTCCTGTCAGTATAGAGAGCCATATATCTGTATTTAATCTGCTCCATTCAAAGCAGATTGGCACAGAACAGGCTTTTCAGTTCCAATATTCAGGTCATTCAGAGAAGCCAACGATTGAATTTACTGTTCCGGCGCTGGTCAATGATGATATGTCAGCGGATAGTATGACAATGGGTGTTAAGAAGCCGGATTTCTACGGACCTACAGTTGTAATGATCTGGATGGCAGGTGTCGTTACTATGCTGGCTGCAGCTTTGATCAGTTACATCAATTTACGAAAAGAAGTTGCAGCATCCATGCAAAGAGAGAAAAATGTCTTTGTATGTGACGGATTACAGTCGCCATTCATCTTAGGTTTGTTTAAGCCGATGATCTATCTGCCATCCGGCATGGACGAGAGCGTTGTGAAAAGTGTACTTCTTCATGAGAAAGCACATATAAAAAGAAGAGATCATATCTGGAAGCCGTTGGGTTATCTGCTTCTTTCAGTATATTGGTTTAATCCGGTTATGTGGATTGCTTTTATTCTGCTTTGTAGAGATATCGAAGCAGCCTGTGATGAAAAAGTCGTCAGCGGAATGGGCAAAGAAGATATTGCCGGATACACAGAAGCACTTCTTTTCTGTGCTGTCATGAGAAGAAAAATAA
>R25__coassemble_1523_pt1 | contig 11383 bp, 10 predicted proteins | sample R25__metabat2_low_PE_006 | metagenome-assembled genome bin R25 | reverse complement strand
TGGATCAGACCACTGAAAAACTGGATCAGACCACTGAAAAACTGGATCAGACCACAAAGGAAAGAGATGCTATGGCCCATGAGATAGAAAGACTTCAGGCAGAGTTAGCATTACTGAGATCCGGAAGATAGTTTCCTATAGAATTTCAGAAATATTTTCTGCTTTAGTCTGATAGCATCCACAGAATAAGGTGTTAATTAAGACCTTATTCTGTTTGCGAAATAATGAAAAACTGTGCCATCTGCTCAGCATACTTTTCTACATAGCATGTTTTCGGTAGAGTAGGCACAGTTTTTATACATTATGACGAAGAAAAACAGTCCGACAACGACTGTAATTTTTTCGTCACCAGACGGTAATTTTTATAACCAATATACGCTTTTTACGGATGTGTACTTTCCTTTTCCTTCAAAAATCTTTGTCACGAGTGCTTCGGAAGCATCATTTAAGAGTAACATGCGTAAATCAGCTTTCTCATCATGAGCTAGCATCTGCGCTGTGAAGGCACCCAGTACCTTCAAGAGACCTGCAGCTGAGTTTGCTGAGTAGACACAGGAGATCACTATCTCATTTTCCGCTTTATAGGCTAAAAGAATGGCCTGTGGCTCATTCTCATGAAAGACTGCAAAAGATAGGTCACTGTCATAGGTCTCTTCCGGTGCTTCCAGATTGACCTTGTTCAGAGCCTTCTTAATTATTTCCTTCTGCCCTCTTTTCATTTTAGAGACAGATGTTACATTCTTTCCCTTGGAGATAAGCTGCTTCGGTGTTTTACACTTTTGACAATCCTCATAACTAATGACAAATTCGCGACAATCCTCTATGGTGATAACATCGTATCGATCGGATAAAAAGGCATCCAAGGATTCTGTTTCCTCTTCCAGGAGATAATACATATGAATCTCCGGATGAAGATCATGGATTTGCAGATAGAGCAGAAGATAGTCCATCAGACCTGTTGCTACACCAGACCTTCGACAGTCCTCATTCACATAGAGATAGGTAATATTCAGATCTCCATCGCCAACTTCACAATCCATATAACCAATCGTATTTAACTCCGGAGTCACTGCCTGTAAATGAAATACATCATTTTCATCTAATTCATGTACTACAAAAAAATCCATAATTTCACTCTCCCTTGTTTCTTTCTTCCTTACATCGATATCTCTCTATTTTTCCTTACACTAAATAATACGAAGTATTTTCTTGGCAGATGAATATTTCTCTCTACTTTCCTTACACTAAATAATACGAAGTATTTTCCTGGCAGGGTTAAATGAATTTTTAAGTTCTCCGATGAAACAGAATTACGAAGTATCCACAGAGAAAGATATGTCCATCAAATGTTCTCTCGTACACACCGACGGTGTCCTTTGCAGAAGCACGATGGTTGCTTTGCAGAAACACAATGACCGCTTGATTGTGTCCCTTGTAGAAACACGATGGCCGCTTGTCGGCCTTATGCCTTATCGCACCAAAAAACGGCAGGACTTCGTACATGAAATCCTGCCGTTAAAGCTATCCAATCATTTTCTCAATATTTTCCTTCGAGGTGTAACCCACGATTTGCTTTATAGCTTTTCCGTCCTTGAAAAGAATCATAGTTGGAATGCTTTGGATATTAAAAGCCTGCGCAAGCTCCATCTCATCATCTACATTCACTTTTCCTACGACGATATCCGTATGCTCCTCAGCAATCTCTGCCAAAATCGGTGCAAGCATCTTACATGGGCCACACCAGCTCGCCCAGAAATCAACCAGAACATATCCCTTCTGCTTCTGTACCTTCTCGATAAAATTCTCTTTGTTTAATGTTACCTCAGCCATATAAAACGCCTCTTTTCCTTTTTAATCGATTGATTTGTAATAAAGCATACAATGACAAAATCCTTCAAAATTCGGATCCTTGATCTGATCTTTGAATTATTTACACATACACTTCGTTTCCTCTGTTTTTTGAAGCCTACACGGGCAATAACCACCCGTTCTTTTTAAACCTTCTCGAACTACAGTTACCACTTCCGCATCATCATTTAAGCGAACTGACATATGAATCCACTTCCTTTCCAAAATAAGATTCTACAGATCCCTTTTCCTAACGATAGTATCTGCTCAAAGCTATCCCGAATTCCAAAAACGACCTTCGCAATCCGGAATAATTCATCTTACCACAGGATGCTTTTTCCCGCAACGGTACAGGACAGGATAACAGTAGATCAATTACCACACAATCTTTTTCTTACAACTATACAGGAAATTATGCTGGTATAGCGATCTCCTCCCCGATTGTCAGAACAGAATCTCATCGAAGCAACAATGAAAACATTATGCCAATGCGGCGATCTCCTCTTCGATCGTAGGCACTTCGCAAGATCCGGTTCGTATGGCTTCTAAGATCACCTCCGGGCTGGCAGGTACTTTATTGATCCGGACACCGATGGCCCGATAGATGGCATTCAGGATGGCTGGCGTAATCGGTACGGTGGCAACCTCTGAGATGCCCTTGGCACCATAAGGACCAAGTGGCTCCGGATCCTCGATCAAAATGATTTCATAATCCGGTGTATCTTCCGCCTTCGGAAGCCCCAGATCTTTGTAATATTTCTTGACCGGATATCCATTTCTGGTAGGATAACCTTCGGTTAAGGCGTAGCCCTGTCCCATGGAACAAGAACCATGCATCTGTCCCTCAATGATATGAGGATTCACAGCACGTCCCACATCATGCGCTGCGATGATCTTCAAGAGCTTGACATGACCGGTTTCTTTATCCACCTCCAGGATGACGGCCTGTGTGGCATAAGCATAGGCCGGAAAATTACGATAACGAATTCCCTTCTCCTTGGCCTTCTCAAACTCACCGATACCCACACATTCCGGCGCACGGAAATAATATTCTGCCTTTCGCTCCTGGCCAGGGGTCCATGGATCTTTCTGTAAGACCCTTTTCAATTCTTCGCAGCATTCATAGACAGCACGGCCATCGCATAAGGTCTGCCTTTCGGAAACGGACTCCCCGGTAGGAATGGTGATATCCGTATCTCCTACAATGATATCGATATTTTCCATCGGCATATCCATGGTTTCCGCCGCAATTTGTACCATCGCCGTCCGGAAACCCTGCCCCATATCCGTACCGGATACGATCATCTGTAGACGGCCATCCTTCTGCAAGGTTAATTTACAAGCGCCATCATCGATGAAAATGCCTTTTCCAACGCCGGAATTCTTAAAACCGGAAGCCACACCCCATCCCAGGACCTTACTACCCTTGGGATACTGGCCTTCGTACTCCTTTAAAGCCTTTTTCAGACTTTCTTCACACAAATTAATGGTATCATGCATGCCCATACTTGTTTCAAGCAATTCTCCACCGACGGAATAAGATCCCGGATATACCGCATTTCTTCTACGAATCTCAAATGGATCGATTCCTAATTTTTCTGCCATCATATCCACCGCCGTCTCAATGGAGATGGCAGCCTGATTGATGCCATAGCCACGGAAGGCCCCACCCTGCAGATTATTATTACGGATGGCACTTCCTTCTACACGTACATTTTCTATGATATAAGGGCCACCGGACATCAGACAGCCCGTCATGATCGTACCAAAACTTTCCGCCTCATAGGGACCACCATCCGAAAACATTCTACAATCAAGATAGCGGAATTTTCCTTCCTTGGAAAATCCAATCTCATAATCCGTATGATAGCCATGTCGCTTGGTCGTCACCTTCAGATCCTCCTGACGAGTCAGCGTGATCTTTACCGGCTTCTGACAGACATAGCCTGCCACAGCAGCAGGCGCTTCCAAGAAGGAATCGCATTTCTTTCCAAATCCACCGCCAAGAGGTGTGGCAAGGACTCGAATCTTCTCTTCCGGCATATTAAGATTCTTCGCTAACATCCTTCGGATCTCAAATGGAGCTTGGGTGCAGCTGTAAACCGTCACTTTATCTCCCTGACCGTATCCGATGGCAGAGACAGGTTCCATGCAGGCATGCTCCTGTGGCTCAATCTCCTTGGATACCTTGACTTTCACCAGATCCGGATCTAATTTGGCAGCATCCACATCTCCACTCTGGCGGCCGGTATGCACGATAAAACTCTGCTTATCATAACCATCGGCTATGGAATAGATTCCCGGAAGCTCTGTATAATCGATATCCACCAATTTAATGGCTGCACGCGCATGGGCATCCGTATCCGCCACAACCAAGGCGATATAATCTCCGATAAAATTCACTTCGTCTTTACAGAAAATCGGCTGCTCCGGAGTCCAGGTTCCTATTTTATTCAGGCCCGGCACATCCTTCCAGGTAATGATTCTCACAACACCGGGTGCTGCAAGAACCTTGCTGTAATCGACTTCATTGATCTTAGCATGGGGAACCGGTGCCCAGATAAATGCGCCATGGAGCATCTCTTTTTGGCCAAATTCATCCGCTTCATAATCATCACAGAAGTGCAAGGCACCACTTACCTTTAAAGGTCCATCCACATCCCAGACTGATTTACCTACAGAAGTTCCCTTAATCGGTGGAACAATCTGATCCTTTCCTGTCGTGATCACTGTACTCTCATGGTCTCGGAAATCATCGATATGCGGATTCTCTCCCCGCATTCTGGCAGCCGCTAACTTTACCGCTTCTATAATCTTCACATAGCCGGTACAACGGCAATAATTATGCTTTAAGCCTTCATAAATCTCTTCCTCCGACGGGGTAAGTGTTTCGGACAAGAGAACCTTGGTGGCCATGATCATACCAGGAGTACAGAAACCACACTGTACTGCACCCACATCCAGAAAACTTCTCTGGATAATAGAAAGCTCTCCATCCTCATTCAGATGCTCTATGGTTTCTACCCTTTTTCCGGAAAGATTGCGAAGCAGGGTGACACAGGATCTGGCCAGCTTCCCATCGATGATCACACTGCAAGCTCCACAATGCCCGGTGCCACAGGCTTCCTTGGTTCCCTTCATACATTTTACATTCCGAAGATACTCCAGAAGAGTTCGACTCTCTGTCTCCGAGACAGAGAGCGGTTTTTCATTTAAAATAAAATCTATCATAATTTACTCACGAATTAAAACTTTGCCTTAATGTGCATAAAACGCTTATGTCCGGAATCCAATGCCTCGAAAAAGTCTTCGGACTTCTTCGGATCGTCCTTGGTAATCTTACTGATTCCCCACATAAGGACCATAGATACTACCAGACCGATGGTTCCGTACCAAACATAACCCAATCCCCAGACAAAGAAGGTAAGACAGCAAACAATCGCACCGGATGCCACGGAGATGACCGCTGCCTTGGCAGTTGCTTTCCTGGAATAGATACCAAAGATCAAGGCTGGGAAAAGGGCTTCCACCAGAGAATCTGCAAAAATCATCAAATTATAAACATACTCCCAATTCATCAAGGAAATGAAAATGGTACATGCTCCAAAGACAACGATGATCACACGGACCACATTTGTCTCTGAGGTTTTGAAATGAAAATGACCGATTTCAACCAATAAATCCTTATAAATGATGGAAGACATAACCATCAGCAGAGAATTCGCCGTAGACAGACCAACTGCAAGCACACCGATCAGGAAGACGCTCATAAGAATTCTGGCCAGAGTTCCGTGACTGCCCGCGATGATATTACACATAAGAGGAATAACAAGCTCTGTTTCTGTACTGGTCAGATCCGGCATGGCTGCCAGAGAAACCAAACCGATCAGCATGGTGCCACCCCAGACGATAATCTGAAGGAAAGGCGCCAGAAAGGCCGTCTGTCTCTGGTCCTTCAGGCCATTACTATAATATCCCGAACGTACAAATACCTGTGGCAGAAGTAAGGTAAAACCAAATGCACAGGCCAATGGATAGCTGACACGGGACGGATAGGTGCAGACACCGATCGGACCCGGATAGGAAAACCACTCCGGAGTATTTTTATATACCGTACTAAAAGCCTCAAATAAGGAACCACCAAATACGATCTTCAAGACAGCAATGATAATAGCCCAGAGGGCAATGATAAAGAACCAGCCTTGAATGGCATCCGCGAAAGCAGTCGATTTGCATCCACCGAACATAACAAATACTGTCATGATTATACCACAGATCAGTGTAAATGTCCCCGCCTGTACGGCTCCACCGGAAGCAACATTTGCCGCACGTCCGGCAGCAACCAGAACCGCAGAAATAAATGGAATGGCACATACTATATAAACGATATCGATTGTCAGAGTCAGAAGCTTGGATTTATAACGACAGTAGAAAAAGTCCGCCGGTGTGGTAAAATGCTTCTGCTGATTTACGATCCACACCTTGGTCATGGTGAAGTAACAGATAATCGGAAACATGGAAAAGATACACATTTCCGAGAAGAAATATCCCAATCCGTAACGGTAATAAGCGCCAGGACCGGCAAAGAAAACCCACACACTCATACAGGATGCGATGTAAGTCATAACCAGAACCGGCCACTTGAACTTACCGGTATTCAGATCAACCTTACCATACTGACGTTTCTCTTTCTGGGTGGTATAGAAAGCCACACCCATCAAAAATATAAAATAAGCGATAAAAATAAACCATACTGCTTTTGCAGAAAGAAGTCCTTGTGTCATAATTACTCATTTCCTCCTTCTTCTTGCTCTTTGTATTTCTTCTTGAATTCCGGCTGATACCCTTTCTTTATCTCTTCCTGGTATCCTTCCTTGTATTCTTCCTCTTCTTCTATCATTTCATCCTCTTCTTTGAGAGGGTATTCTCTCTCCGTAAGCTTACAGCCTACAAAGACTGAAAGAAATGTTCCCACAAAACTGATGAGTCCATGAATAATACAACCCTTGACATCACCGTAAGCCGGAAAACCTGGGAAATTATAAAATACCCAGAAAAATAGTACACTTAATATCCATATCTTTTCTGTCCTGCCAATCTTCATAACGGACGATCTCCTTTCTTACTTACAAGCCTATATTCTTCTCCCAGATCCTATCATTCGCACCCCTGTGATTTCCATTCATTTAAGAGGGCATCGGAATCTACCACTAATCCAAGATGATTGGAAATGATGTCCAAAGCCGGCTCTTCGAGATGCTCCGTGCCACGAGTAAGGTCCTTAGGAACGACCACACGAAAATCACGGTTTGCCGCATCAAAGGCAGTGTTCAGAACGCAACAGTCAGTCATGCAGCCGGTTAAGACAACGCGACGGATTCCGATGTTACGAAGAAGAAGTTCAAGGTCCGTCGGATAAAAAGCAGAAAGACGCTTTTTCCCGGTTACCATGAAATCATTTTCCTTGACCTCGATGGACATCTTATTCCAACGAGTTCCTTCGATGGCATGCTCCGCAATATTCGGAATCTCTCCTACATGCATGGGAAATACCATACGCCATGCAGATGGATAAAGTTTTTCATCGACGCCACCCCTGCGCAGAGTGGAACGGATATGAATCACAGGAATGCCTAAGGAACGGGCTTCTTCCATGAATTCATTTAAGGGCTCAATAATCTCTCTTCCACGTGGGGAAGGACAAGGACAATCCGGGTCCGTCGATAAATGACCATCATGCATATCAATGGTGATGACCGCTGTGTCCTTTCGGATTAAAAAAACCTCTCTTAGTGTGTCAGTCACTTCTTTTAATTTCTTACCAAAATAAGCTTTCATTTTTCTCTCCTTAAAATAATATCTTCTATTCTTATCTTAGAACAAAATGGACCAGTTCGCCTCGAATACCATGCGGACTGCATAATATCATATGCTCGTGCGGACTGCATAGTAGCCTCATATGCTCATATGGACTACGTAGTAGACTCAAATGTTCATATGGACTACGTAGTAGACTCAAATGCTCATATGGACTACGTAGTAGACTCAAATGCTCATGCGACTCACATAGTATCAAATACTCATACGGCCTGCATAGTATCAAATATCCATGTGGCTTGCGTAGTAGACTCAAATGCCCATACGGCCTGCATAATACCACATGGTATGATGCAAAAAGCATGTCTCCACAATGATAGGATCGTCATATCGAATCAATGTGACAAGACACATGTACATCTTCTGTTCGACATTGTGTATAGTAACATGACAAGACATAAATGGCAAGAGGATTCTTTTTGATATTTATCCTATTCATTCATGTCTATGATATTTTCCCTGAATTATGATTGATGTTTCCCTTGGTCCATGATTGATGTTTCCCCTGAATTATGGTTTGAGTACAATCCTTGGATTTGCAAAACACATGAATAAAGAACAACCATGCCACTCGCTCTATAAGGTCTTCTGCAGAGTATATCTTCGATAGAGTAAGCCTCTCATTCCTAATACCATTCTCTTATTCCGCGGAAATGGTTACCGTTACATCTCCATTTCCAAGTAAATCCGCCAATTCGTCCGCGGACTGCTTGGTGATGTGTCCCAGTCTGGTATATGACCAGGAATTGGAATCATAAAAGATTACAAGCTGATTACCGGAATACAGAACGATATCCCCTGCGGAGCTTATAATCCAAAAGTAATAATTACAAAGTCTCCAAAGATTGAAATTATGCAAAGAAATTGTTATAATTCATAATATATTATTCTTTTTTTGAATAACTTATATCAACGACAGGACCTGCTAACGGATCGGCATACCCTTCAGGTGGGCAGGTTCCTTTGTATACTAAGACAAGTGAAAGGCTGTGCCAGTGGCACAGTTTTCATATCCCATGGACAAGAGGATAAAACTGCGATCAAGTATTACAAAATGGGGAAGGTTCAAAAAAGAAGAGGGGGCAATCATCTTGGACATTAAATCGCTACGTTATTTTCTCGCAGTTGCCAGAGAAGAAAATATGACCAGAGCAGCCGAACAGATTCATGTAACTCAGCCAACGCTTTCCAAACAGCTGAAAGCTCTGGAAGAAGAACTGGGAAAGCAATTATTTATCCGGCATGCCTTCAGTATAGAACTGACAGACGAAGGGCAACTTTTAAGAAAAAGAGCGGAAGATCTTGTGACTATGGCAGATAAGATCGTGGATGAATTCTCTGCCATGGACGATCTCAGTGGCGGGGATCTCTATTTCGGTCTGGCAGAAAGCTACCAGATCCGTCAGCTGGCCAGAGAGATTCGAAGCTTTAAGCTTCGCTACCCCAATCTACGTTATCACATTACCAGTGGCGGAACCTCGCAGGTATTGGAACGATTGGATAAGGGAATCCTGGACTTCGCTGTACTCGTGGAAACACCGGACTATAAGAAATACAATGTACTGGAATTCCCGGAAAGGGATAAATGGGTCGCAGTCATGCATAAAGATCACCCACTCTCTGCAAAGGAATATATCACCGTCGATGACTTGATTGACATCCCTTTATTCTGCTCGGATCAGTCCTGGAATGCGGACATCCCAAGATGGGCCGGAGAGAAAATGAAAGCCCTGCACCAGGAAGGTTCCTTCCAACTCTCTTACAACGGAGCCGTATTTGCATCGGAGAATCTGGGCATTCTTCTTACCTTTGATAAACTGATCAACACCAGCGATCTGACCGATCTGGTCTCACGTCCCTTGATGCCGACTCTGGAGAATAAAATGTATCTGGTATGGAAAAAGTATCAGATCTTTTCTCCGATTGCAGAGAAGTTCATCCTGGATATCCGTGAAAAGCTGAAAGACTCAACTACATAAGCAGATGAAAAGTTAACCGCTTGCTTCGCAATACAGCAGATGACAGGTCAACCGCTTGCTTCACAATACAGCAGATGACAGGTCAACCGGCTACTTCGCAATATAGTAAGGGCTGTTCTTCACCAGAAGAACAGCCCCTTTATAATATGGTAATTCTCTTTATCTTCCCATCTTCTTTGCAAATTTCGCCAACTCTTCCGGGATATGAATGGTCTGTGGACAGACCTTCTCACAGCTGTGACAGCCGATGCAGCTCTCCGGCTGTTTATCTGCATCCACCGAAGCAAGGGCCATCGGTGCAATAAAATCTCCGGAACCGGCAACCATAGCCTCATTATAAAGCTTCAAAAGGAATGGAATATCTAACTTCTTCGGACATTTTGTCACGCAGTAATGACAGGCAGTACAAGGAACTGTGGTCTTAGCGATCATGTCATCTGCAATACCAAGAATCAAAGCCATCTCTTCCTCGTTCAGAGGCTTCTTCTCCTCATAGGTCTTGATATTGGCCTGAAGCTGCTCCATATTAGACATACCGGAAAGCGTCATGGTTACATTCGGGAAGGATTGCAGGAAACGGAAGGCCCATGCCGGTACATCCTCATCCGGTCTTGCTGCTTTCAATTTCGCCGCTGCATCCTCGGAAAGGCTGGCCAGCTGTCCACCTCTGACTGGCTCCATAACCCATACAGGAATGTTCCATTTCTCCAAAAGGGCAAGCTTACCCTTCGCATCCTGGAATTTATAATCAAAATAATTCAGCTCGATCTGGCAGAACTCCATGTCCTTACCATAAGCCTCCAAAAACTTCGTAATACAAGCAATATCACCATGGGTAGAGAAACCAAGATGACGAATACGCCCTGCCTTCTTCTGCTCCATCAGATAATCATAGATACCAAACTTCGGATCCAGATATGCATCCACATTCATCTCACAGACATTGTGGAAGAGATAAAAATCAAAATGGTCCACCTGGCACTTCTTAAGCTGTTCCTCGAAGATGGCCTTAACCTTTGGCATATTTCCAAGATCATAGCCAGGAAACTTCGATGCCAGATAGAAGTTATCGCGATCATAAGCCTTTAAAAGTTCACCGACCACCAGCTCGGAATTCCCACCATGATAGCCATAAGCCGTATCATAATAGTTGATTCCGGCATCCATACAGACTGCAATCATCTTTTTTGCAGTTTCCACATCAATCTGACTGTCATCACCATCCATGATCGGCAGTCTCATATTACCCATACCAAGGGCAGAAAGCTTCAATCCCTGAAATTCATTATAAATCATGCTTCTTCTCCTTCTTTCTCAAATGTGTTTTTAACTTTCGTCTTCCTTTTGACTTCATAGAGCAGATGATCCAATTGATCCAGGCGCTTCTGACATATGTGCAGATCCTCAAGAAATTCTTTGCGAACTCCCCGAAGAGATTGGTACATTCCCGTATAGTCATCCTGAGCCAGCAGGTCCCTGCAGCTTACTTTCATCGTTTCAGATACCTGCAGCACATCGAGAAGCTGCAACATCTCTTCTCCTGATAATTCCATAGGCTCACCTCTCATAATAAACTCCCATGCGACATGCATTGCTCCAAAAGGTATGATACGTCTTATCCATGGTTTGTCTTACTCATCGTAAGTCTTTTCCATGCGACATGCGTCGCTCCACAAGGG
>R25__coassemble_1522_pt1 | contig 11391 bp, 9 predicted proteins | sample R25__metabat2_low_PE_006 | metagenome-assembled genome bin R25 | reverse complement strand
AGGAATTATGTCCTGAATCCTAAATCACACAAAATTTTTGATTGAGACTTTTTAAATGTAAATTTTTGTTTATTTTTCAATAGAATAGAAAATTATAGTGTATTCTTATGAGTCAAAAGCTACATTTGCAGTTGATAACAAAGAGTTGATAAGAAAGAAGGACATAGCTGCCGTAATCGACAACTATGCCCTTTTAGAAAGCTGCATTATTCTTTTGTTTTATTATCCTGTACAAATCCACATTCCTGATTGACACAGACTAATTTTTTTCCTTTTTCAACCATGTAACTTCCACATTCTTTGCATCTGATCTTAGATGGCTTCTGCCAGCTCATAAAATCACAATCCGGATGTGCAATACATCCATAGTACTTGCGGCCCTTCTTGGTTTTCTTTAATACCAGGTCCTTTCCGCAATTCGGACATGCAATACCAATCTTCTCAAAGTAGGGCTTGGTATTACGACACTCCGGAAATCCCGGGCAAGCTAAAAACTTACCATGCGGACCATATTTGATGACCATGTTACGTCCACATTCCTCACAGATTTCTTTACTGACTTCATCGGCAATCTTAACCTTTGCCAACTCTTTCTCTGCATTCTCGACAGCTTCCATAAGATCCGGATAAAAGTTACGAACTACGGTCTTCCATTTTACAACGCCCTCCTCGACGCTATCCAGAAGAGATTCCATATTCGCAGTAAAATTCACATTAACAATGGAAGGAAATCCTTCCATCATCATATCATTCACTGCCTCGCCCAGCTCTGTCATATATAAGTTTTTATTCTCTTTTACAATATATCGTCTGGCAATCAAAACAGTGATGGTAGGCGCATAAGTGCTAGGACGGCCAATTCCTAATTCTTCCAAGGTCTTAACCAGGGAAGCCTCCGTATAATGAGGAGCAGGCTGTGTAAAATGCTGCTCCGGCTTGAGCTCGGACAACTCAAGATGGGAATCTTTGCTTACCTTTTTAAGCAATGCATTATTTTTAGAACGCTCCGTATCGTAGGCATAGACGCTTAAAAATCCTTCAAAGCTAAGATGAGAATCGGCAACACTGAATCGATAATCCCCGGCTCCAATCTTAATGGTTAAGGTTTCATAAACCGCTTCTGACATACGACTCGCCATAAAACGAGACCAGATCAACTGATACAAACGAAACATATCTCTAGGTAATTGATCTTTTAAGACAGCCGGTGACAGGGATACATCTGTTGGTCGGATAGCTTCATGTGCATCCTGAATCTTACCCGAAGATGTTTTTTTCGAAATGCCGTAACCAACAAATTTCTCTCCATATTCCGATGAAATATAGGCACGACAATTCCGATCTGCTTCTTCGGAAATTCGTGTGGAATCTGTTCTTAAATAGGTAATCAGACCAATATTACCTCTGCCCTTTATACTAACACCTTCGTATAATTCCTGCGCAATGCGCATCGTCTTCTGGGTAGACATATTTAATTTATGCGAGGCTTCCTGCTGTAAGGTACTCGTGGTAAATGGAAGGGGCGGCTTCTTGCGACGCTCCCCATTTTTAATGCTGATAATCTCATAAGGAAGATCTTTTAGTTTATCAATCAGTGTATCCATCTCTTCCTTTTTATGAATCTCCAGCTTACCATTAGCATCGCCTAAAAAGTGTGCTTCCAATTTCTTTTTACTCTGGTCCACCGATAGTTCTGCGGATAAAGACCAATATTCTTCCGGAATAAAATCGCTGATTTCACGCTCACGATCATTAATGATTCGTAAGGCAACCGACTGTACGCGGCCGGCACTGAGACCTCTTTTGATCTTGGACCATAGAAGCGGACTGATCTTATATCCCACGATACGATCCAAAACACGTCTTGCCTGCTGAGCATCCACCAGATGCATATCAATCTCCCGGCCATTCTTGATCGCATTCTTTACCGCATCCTTGGTAATTTCATTAAATGTTATTCTCTGACACTTTTTATTCTCAAGATTCAAGGCATGGTATAAATGCCATGAAATCGCTTCTCCTTCTCGGTCCGGGTCCGTTGCGAGATAAACCTTATCGGCTTTTTTTACTTCCTTACGAAGCGCCGCCAGAATCTCTCCCTTTCCACGGATCGTAATATACTTCGGTTCAAAATCATCTTCCGGAGATATCCCCAAGGTGCTTTTCGGCAGATCACGCACATGACCATTCGAAGCAATTACTTTATATGTTTTTCCTAAAAATTTCTGAATTGTTTTGGCCTTAGCGGGCGACTCAACAATAACAAGATTTGTTGACATTTTGTAAACACTCCTTATATTCAAGAACGGATTTGTCTGATATTTCTAAGACAAAACCTCTTGAATAATACACTAATTCCAAAAGCAACGCAAGAAAAACTTTTTTACATTTCTTTACATTTTTTTCAAATACATATGCTGCTGGCATTGAAAAATTAAACCTTTTAGCTCCATTTCCACCAGAAAATGTTGCAAAACCGCTACCTGCATCCCTGTCAATTGAAGTAATTCCTCAAAGGAATGTGCTTGAATGATATCCATAAAATTAAGAATACTTCTTTCTTCTTCTGATAAAAAATAATTCTTTTCCATAGCAGATGGGGCAGATTGTCGAAAAACTTCGTGGGAAAGTTCTTTATCCGATTCCATCTTTTTCCTTTCTGCAAAGCGGCTTAAATCATCTAAGAGATCGAAGGGACTTTCAGCGACCATGGCTCCTTGTGCAATCAGATGATTGCAACCCTTACTCATAGGATCCGTCAGCCTGCCAGGAACGGCATATACTTCTTTCCCTTGCTCCATTCCTTGATCTGCTGTAATCAGAGATCCACTTTTCAATCCGGCTTCCACAACAAGAATGACATCGGATAAGCCACTGATCAGCCGGTTTCTCATCGGAAATAAACCGGCGTGGTTTGGTACCCCAAGATTATATTCCGACATAACTCCTGCCATCTGATACATATCCAGATAGAGATTCCAATTCTCCTTGGGATACATGGTATCAATTCCGCCTCCTAATAAACCTAAGGTTTCTCCGCGGCAGGACAAAGCGGTCCTATGTGCCACGGAATCTATTCCGGCAGCCATACCACTTATGATCACCACATCGTGGGAGGCCAGCTCCTTTGCAAAGTCTTGCGCCATTTTTCTTCCGTACTGGGTTGCCCTTCTGGAACCAACAATAGCTACTGCAGCTTTCGATGAATCAGGAAGCCTGCCTCTTAAATAAAATCCATAAGGGGGATCGTATAGATTCCGAAATCGAAAAGGATAATCCTTAGAATCCCAATGGATAAATCGATAACCTTCCTCTTTTAAATGCTTCATTCCTCTTTCTATCGCTTCAGCATTCCGGGAAGATAAGAAAGCATTTCTTTCTTCCTCCGCAAGAAAAGAAGAAATTTCTTTCTCTTTGCATTCAAATAAGATAGAAGGATGTCCAAAATGTTCCATAAGCTGTATCCGCTTCTTATTTCCAATCCCAGGGATATTCACAAACCAATACCAATAAAATTCCTGATCGAATTCTGTCATGCTTTTACCCCTGCCTTTCAAAAGATCTGCGATACATCAGCGCTTCTTCTAAATGATGACTTTGAATCTCCTCCTTACCATCTAAGTCAGCAATGGTTCTTGCCACCTTCAATAATCGGTTCAGACTTCTTCCGCTCATATGATACTGTTCGAACGCTCTAGCCAGAATGCGATCGTCTTTGGAGGATAGTTTACAGTATCTTTCGATATCATCGCTGTGCATTCTTCCATTAAAATATGCTTCTCTTCCGGAAAATCTCTCTCTTTGGCGCTCCCAGGCAAGCATAACTTTCTTTCGAATCTCTTCACTACTTTCTTCCTTACTCGTGGTAGTAATGGTTTCATAATCCACTCTCTCACAACGGACAAATAAATCGATACGATCCAGCACCGGGCCACTTAATTTATTTTGATAATTTTTCACCTGTTGCTCACTACACCGGCAATACCTACGATCCGGATAATATCCACATGGACATGGATTCGAGGCTGCCACTAATAAAAAATCAGCCGGATAGGATATGGTTCTTTCGTTTCTCACCAGGAAAATCTTATGCTCTTCTAAAGGAAGCCGCAGTAATTCCAGAATCTCCTTCTTATATTCTGAAAATTCATCTAAAAATAAAACTCCATGATGCGCCAAGGATATCTCTCCGGGTTTCGGTTCCGTTCCACCACCAAATAGTCCCACTTTCGTAATCGCATGTCCCGGATTACGAAAAGGTCTCTTTCCAACCCATTCCAGTTTCTCATTCAATAATCCCTTCACACTATAAATCATAGTCGCATCAATCATCTCATCCTTGGTCATGATTGGCAGAATGCCAGCTAAAGCGGACGCTAACATAGACTTCCCCACGCCGGGAGGGCCGTCCAAAAATACATTATGAAATCCCGCAGCTCCAATCATCAAGGCTCTTTTGGCCAAAGCCTGTCCTTTAATCTGTGAAAAATCAACCACGTAGCCCTCTTCCTGCTCTTCTTCCAGAATCGAACCATCACAAAGATAAGCAAGCCTCTCACCTTCCTCACTGCAAGCCTGTTCCCCATTAAAATAACGATACAATTCCAGTAAACTCGAAAAGGTATAAACCTCCAATCCGGATAACAAGCTCGCCTCCTTAAGATTATCTTCCGGAATCACAAAATGACGAAAGCCTTGTTTTAAAGCTTCGCGTAGAATGGGTAAACTGCCTTGTACCTTGGTAATCTTACCATCCAAGGCCAGTTCTCCTAAAAAAAAATATCCATCCGTCTCTTCTTTTGAAATCAGACCCATAGCGATGAATAATGCAACAGCTATCCCCAGATCAAAGCCTGTTCCTCTCTTTTTTACATCTGCAGGAGCAAGATTCACCGCGATCCTTTTCGCCGGCAGACGAAGTCCGGTATTCTTAAAGGCGGTTCTTACCCTTTCTTTTGCCTCTTTTACTTCGGAGGACAACAAACCTACCATATTAAATACCGGTAATCCATCGCTGATGTCAGCCTGTATGGTTACAATGATACCCTCGATTCCTTGTACCATACCACTATAAGTTTCTGTAACCAAATATAATTCTCCCTTTCCCTTCTTTCTTATATTTTTTATCTTTTGCATTGAAATTATATTTGTATTTCATTTTTATATATTTATTATTATATTATATATATTTATCTAGTATTTTCAAGTGTTTTTTCTATTTTTTTACATTTTATTATTAGAATTCCATGCGACATGCCTTGCTCCACATGGCATGAAGCAGCTTCCACAATTTCGCCAACGAAAATCTCGTACTCTATGGGGCCCCTACCCCAATCGTACTCAATTTTTGTTGGTTCGCCATAGTCTGAAGAATGTTCGCATGTAAGCCCTAAAGGGTTTACTGCGCCCATTTTCAGACCATGGACTCACGCGTATCATAAAAAAACAGTAGCGCTTTCGTCATTCCCATCTTGGAAAAGGAACGAAAGCGCTACTGCAACATCACCGACTATGACAAAAGCCTTCCTCATTTACTCTATCTGATCAGAAGTATTATGATCCAACATTTTTTTCAACTCACTCATAAAAGTATTCACATCCTTAAACTGACGATATACCGATGCAAATCTTACATAAGCCACCTGGTCCAGGGTCTTAAGATGTTCCATCACAATCTCTCCGATTTCTTTACAATCGATTTCCTTACACTCCATACGATAAATCTCATTCTCAATATCATTTACCGTTTGTTCAATTCTCTCCACCGGAATAGGACGCTTATGGCAAGCACGAAGCACACCGCCCATTATTTTATTACGATCAAAGTTCTCTCTGGACTTATCTTTTTTAATGACCGTTAAGGGAATGGTCTCTACTTTTTCGTAAGTAGTAAATCGTTTATTACACTCATCACACTGTCTTCTTCTTCGAATGGAATAATTCTCATCGGCCGGACGTGAATCTATGACACGAGTGTTATCCATTCCACAAAATGGGCATTTCATATCGTTTCCTCCCATAATCATTTGTCTCAAAGCTTGTTTTTGCTTTTATATTTTCTCTAGAATTATATCAGATTTTACAGTCTGTGAAAAGGGCTATTTACCAGACAGCAAGGTTGAGATGACGGAAAATAGATGCAAAAAATGCCCGCAAGTAAAATCAATGCGATTTACTGCGGACATTCTTTCACGTTTTAAATCTTAAAATTCAAACCCATGAATTAGTAGATAATCTTAGATGGACACTTCTCAGCACACTTGCCACAACCGGTACATTTTTCATAATCGATATGAGCAATGTTATTTGTAACAGTAATGGCACCGTTTTCACACTGACGAGTACACATCTTACATCCGATACAACCAACAGAACAGTATTCTTTGACTGGTTTACCAAATTCTTTGTTCGAACAATGTACCTTTGGAGATGCATCATAAGGAACTAATTCAATCAATGCTTTCGGACAAGTAGCTACACACTTACCACAAGCCACACATTTCTCTTTATCTACGACTGCAATACCATCAATGACATGAATGGCATCAAAAGCACAAGCTTTTACACAGCTACCAAAACCGGTACATCCATTCGGACAGGCTTTTGGACCGCCACCTGGTACGCTGACTGCAGATACACAGTCCTCATTACCACTGTAGATATATTTCTGCTTTGCTTTGTCGCAGTTACCTGCACATTTCACGAAAGCAACTTTCTTTACAGAATCACCAGCTTCTACACCCATGATCGCACTGATTTTCGCTGCTGCTGCTGCTCCACCGACAGGACATCCATTTACTGGAGCTTCACCGTTGGCAATGGCCTTAGCAAGACCGTCACAACCAGCGTAGCCACAACCACCACAGTTGTTACCAGGAAGGCACTCTCTTACTGCAACTTCCTTTTCATCAATAGGTACTTTAAATTTCTCGGAAGCAATACCGAGGAGAACAGAAATAACGAGTCCTGTACCACCTACGATAACCGCTGCAAGAACGATTCCAGTTATACTCATTTGTCTTTCCTCCTGTTAAATAATTCCTGAGAAGCCAAAGAAGGCAATGGACATAAGGCCTGCTGTTACGAGAACGATTGGCATACCTTGCCAGGAAGAAGGAATGTCATTATATTCCATCTTCTCACGAAGTCCTGCAAGAATAACAATGGAAATAGTAAAGCCGAAGGCTGTACCAAAACCATAAATTACAGTTTCTAAAATAGTATATCCATACTGAACAGCATTCAGAGCTACACCAAGTACCGCACAGTTTGTTGTGATCAGAGGAAGATAAACACCCAAAGATTCATACAAAGCAGGCATAGATTTCTTTAAGAACATCTCAACGAACTGTACTAAAGCAGCAATGATCAAAATGAATACGATCGTCTGCAGATAGGACAGATCCAACGGTGTAAGGATAAATTTATAGATTAATGCGGTTACTAATGATGCAATTGTAATAACGAAGATTACGGCTACACCCATACCAATGGCTGTATCTGTCTTTTTTGATACACCGAGGAAAGGACAAAGTCCAAGGAACTGGCTTAATACGACGTTACTAACAATGGACGAACTGATGATTAATAATAATAAATGTGTCATAATCTCTTACCTCCTATTTGTCGTCAGCCTTATAATCAACGGAAGTATCAAAGAAGCTCTTGCTTGCGCCGCAAGCGTTACATGCGGAACAATCTCCACATCCTTCGGATTGCTCTTTCTTTTCTTCCTTTGGTTTACGGTTCATTACTTTATTCTTGATTGCAACGAGGCAGGAAAGAACGAAGAATGCACCAGGAGCAAGGATAAAGATTGTAATTGGTGTGTAGATGGATTCCGGAAGAACGGTGATTCCGAAGATAGTACCTGCACCTAAAAGTTCACGGAAAGCACCGAGAATCGTAAGAGAACAGGTAAAACCAAGACCCATACCTAAACCATCGAAGAAGGAAGAAATCGGACCATTCTTGCTGGCATAGGATTCTGCACGACCTAAGATAATACAGTTAACAACGATCAGAGGAATATATACACCAAGGGCATCGTTTAAGGATGGTAAATAAGCCTGAAGTACGAACTGTACTACAGTTACCAGGGAAGCGATGATAACGATATATCCAGGAATACGAACTCTATCCGGAATAAAATCACGAAGAATAGAGATTAACATATTAGAAAACATCAAAACTGCTGTCGTTGTAAGACCCATACCACCACCATTGATCGCAGAGGTCGTAACAGCAAGGGTAGGACACATACCAAGTACAAGTACCAGGGTAGGGTTCTCTTTTAAAATACCATTAAAAAGTCTCTCAGCTGGGCTATTCGGTTTCATCTTAGTTACCTCCTTCTAATGACTGGAAATAAGCAAGACAGCTATTCATAGCGCCTGTTACAGCCTTACTTGTGATTGTAGCACCGGAGATTGCATCGATGTTTCCATTATCTTCTGCAGGAGCATTCATATTACCACTGCCATCTTTTACAACCTGGAAGGTGTCAACTTTTTTACTAGCAAACTGTGCCTGCCAATCCGGATTCGATTTTGCATTCATACCAAGACCAGCAGTTTCGCTGATGGATAATACGGAATAGCCGTTTACTGTTCCATCTGCCTGGATACCAACGGTAAGCTGGATGTCACCGCCGTAGCCTTTATGTGTTGTAATATTAAAGATATAACCAAGAACCTGACCAGAAGCATCTTTCGCTTCTACCGCTTCGGAGAAGGTATCTCCTTCGTGGTCATCAACGGTATTGGAATAATCAGCAATAATATCTCCGGCATCACCCGGCTCAAATCCTTCCACATCTGTAAACTCAGATGCATCAGGAAATACTGCCTGATAAGCAGCCTGCTTTGCTTTTTCTTCTTGCTGAGCAATCGGCTCTTTTGTGATTCCATAGATACCGCCAAGGACAATACCGGCTACCAATGTGATCACAACGAGTTTAATACAATCAGTAATCAAAGACTTCATATTATTTTTTACCTCCTTTTCCAAAAGCGGTAGGAGTTGTAAATTTCTCGATCAGTGGAACTAACAGGTTACAGAAGATAATCGCATAGGATACACCCTCTGCAGATCCGCCGAAGATACGGAAGAGACCTGTAAGAAGACCAAGACAGATACCAAATACAATCTTACCATTCGGAGTGATAGGGGATGTAACATAATCGGTAGCCATGAAGAATGCTCCAAGCATAAGACCACCACCAAAGAGCTGTGCTCCAAGATAGTTCACATCAAATCCATGTCCTCCAAAAAGAAGAGCAAAAACAGCAAGAGTTACAATATAACATACCGGAATCTTCCAGTCGATTACCTTTTTCGCGATCAGGTAAATACCACCGATAATTAAGAGAACGGCAGAAGTTTCACCGATCGTACCAGCTGTTGTACCAAGGAACATCTTACTAACGCTGACTGCTTCCCCAGCCTTTAAAGCTGCTAAAGGTGTTGCACTTGTGGTAGCATCAAATGTTGTTCCAAATCCATTACAAGTAAAATCTGTCATCTTGCCGGCAAAGGAAATTAAAAGGAAGCAACGAGCGCCAAGTGCAGGGTTCATAAAGTTCTGACCAAGTCCGCCAAATACCTGCTTTACAACGATGATTGCAAAAACACCACCGATGATAGGCATCCAATATGGAACATTTGCCGGAAGGTTCATAGCAAGTAAAAGACCGGTAAGTGCAGCACTCATATCTTTTACTGTGATAGGTTTATGCATAAAATACTGCCAAGCATACTCAGCAATCACACATGTAGCAATACAAATAATGGTATTAATGATAGCATTCACACCAAAGTTCCACCAACCAAATAAGGTAGCAGGAACCAAAGCGATGATAACGTCTAACATAATACTATGAGTAGAAGCCTTATCCCTTACATGAGGATTGGCTGATACATTATAAAACTGTTCGTTCATTTTTACCTCTCCTTATGTTATTTCTGGCGTCTTCTTAAAGCAAGGGCCTCTCGACGACCTGTCTTCATGGACTGGGTTAATCTTCTCTTAGCTGGGCAGATATAGGAACAACATCCACACTCTACACATTCACAACCATTGAGCTGATCAAATAATGCCCAATCACCATGATCTGCTACTTCGGATAACTTTGTAGGCATAAGACCGGCTGGACAGACAGATACACAACGTCCGCAACGGATACAATTACTTGGTTCACATGCAGCAACCTCGTCCTTTGTAAAGCATAATAAGGAAGAGAAAGCTTTCTGACATGGAACATCCAATGTAGAAAGTGCCATACCCATCATAGGACCACCGGAGATAACCTTTTCCGGCTGTGTTTTGAAACCACCTGCTGCTGCTGCAAGTTCAGCGGCATTGGTACCAGATTTTACCTTGTAGTTACCTGGATTAGCAATGGCATCACCTGTAACGGTAACAACTCTTTCATATAATGGTTTACCTAAAGTGACTGCTTCATGAATTGCGATTGCGGTTGCAACGTTATCTACGATACAGCCGGCATCTGCAGGAAGCATACTGGAGTTAATGGCTCTTCCGGTTACAGCAAAGATCAAAGAACGCTCAGCACCCTGAGGATACTTTGTCTTAAGTGGTGCAACTTCAATACGAGCCTCACTCTTACACATCTCTGTTAACTTCGCAATTGCTTCTGGTTTATTATCCTCGATACCGATGACACCCTTAGCCTGAGGGAACATGGAAAGGATAATATTAAGACCGGAGATGAGATCTTCCGGTGTTTCCATCATCTGGCGGTAATCCGCTGTGATGTAAGGCTCACACTCGGCTGCATTGATAATGATATAATCAATCTTATCCGGCTCCTTTGGTGAAAGCTTAACGTGGGTAGGGAAACCTGCACCACCGAGACCAATGATACCTGCATTCTTCACTGCAGCTAAAATGTTCTCTTTTGTCATGTCAGTAACCGGTGTGAATTCAACCTGCTCATAAAGGTTATCATTCTCCACGATAATACTGTTGACCTTGTTGCCGGACACCGTGAGTCTAGGCTCGATCTTCTTTACTGTACCGGATACAGAACTGAAGATATTCGCAGATACGAATCCACCTGCCTCAGCGATCATCTGACCAACAAGAACCCTGTCACCTTTTTTCACACAGGCAACAGCAGGAGCACCGATGTGCTGGCTTAAAGGATATACCAATTCACCCTGTGGTAAGTATTCAGTAATTGCCTTGTCCTTACTTAATTCTTTCCCATCATATGGATGAAGGCCGCCCTTAAATGTCAGTAGTCCCATTTTCTTACCTTCTTTCTCATAATTTGTTTGTGTTTTTATATGTTGCATATAATTGTATACAAACTTACTATAATAATATCGGAAATATATCACAAAATCAAGGAATGTTAATTTCTTAAC
>R25__coassemble_1520_pt1 | contig 11398 bp, 11 predicted proteins | sample R25__metabat2_low_PE_006 | metagenome-assembled genome bin R25 | reverse complement strand
ATGATCGATAACGTGGCCAGGTCAATCCCACGAGAAAAATGATTGACCCATTTTCTTTGAAAATTTTGTTATTTTTTAGGTAAAATACCGATAATTTAAGGGGTTCAAATATATACGCTTTCTTTTATCCCTCTAATAATTCTTCCCCGATCTTCACAACATCACCTGCGCCCATGGTGATCAGCAGATCGTGTCCCTTTAATACCGTAAGCAGGAAGTTCTCTATCTCCTCAAAGCTAGGGAAATAATAGACATCCGCGCCTGCTTCCTTCATGAGATTCACGATATCCATGGAAGAAACCAGACCGGTATCCGGTTCTCTGGCTGCATAGATATCTGCTAAGATCACATGATCTGCCTTGGAAAGTGCCTGGGCGAACTCCGGAAGAAATGCCTTGGTTCTGCTATAGGTATGTGGCTGGAAGACGATCCATAAGTCATCATGCGGATAATTCTGCGCTGCAGTGATCGTCGCTGCGATCTCTGTCGGGTGATGGGCATAATCATCGACAACGCTCACTCCCTTGAGCGAGCCCTTGTATTCAAAACGACGCTTGGTTCCACCAAAGGAGCGTAAACCACGAAGCATAGCATCCGTATCGATACCCATAGCACGTGCACAAGCAATGGCTGCCAGGGAATTCAGCAGGTTATGCATGCCTTTTACAGAAAGCGTCACTCTTACAGATTCCTGTCCATCCTCCAATAGGGTATAAGATACATTTCCATCGGCATCATAAATGATGTCCTTGGCAGAATAATCATTTCCCTCTTTCATGCCAAAGGTGGCAACCTTCTGCGTAAGTCCTGCTAAAACATCCTCCTTCGGATCCATATCCCCATTAATAATGATCAGACCATCCTTGGCTGTCTGGGATGCAAACTGATGGAAGGAATGCTTGATATCCTCCAAATCCTTGAAGAAGTCCATATGATCCTCTTCCACATTCAGGATGATGGAATAGAGAGGATAAAATTCCAGAAAACTATTGGTATACTCGCAAGCTTCTGTCAGGAAAATATCGGACTGACCCACCAGAATATTTCCCTGAATACGATCCAGGATACCTCCGACACTGATGGTCGGATCTGCCATGGCTTCCAGTAAAATATGTGAGATCATGGAGGTCGTCGTGGTCTTACCATGGGTGCCTGCCACAGCGATGGAACGCAGATAGTTACGCATAATCTGACCCAAAAGAGTCGCGCGGGTCATCATAGGCACACCCAATGCCTTAAAGGCAGCGAACTCTTCATTATCCTCACGAATCGCTGCAGTATAGACCACCAGATCCACATCCTTCGAGGCGTTCGAAGCCTTCTGACCAATCATGACCTTTGCTCCGATGGAAGACAGATGCTCCGTCATCTCAGAAGCCTTCATATCGGAACCTGAGATGGTAAAATCTCTCTTTAATAAAATCTCAGCAAGCCCACTCATGCTGATGCCGCCAATTCCAATAAAATGAATATGAATCGGATGATCGAACTGAATATTATACATAATGCTCTCCCTTATCTATCAAAATAAAATCTTGTATTTATCGATGAATACTCTCATAAAACCTATGGCCTCTTCCTATGACATGGAATCACAAAAATTCCATCATTCTATCATGAAAGCTATGGCCTCTTCCTATGATATGGAATATCGTAGAAATTCTTCGTTCTATAATTATAACGCAGGCAAAGTCCATATTCAAGCATCCAAATTTTAAATGTATTTTAAAATTCCGGATTTTTCACACATCCAGACTTGGCCGGCAGGTAATCCCTCTTTCTCTTTCTTTGGCGCAGTTCAAAAAAACTTTATCCACTTTATCCACCATAATTTGGCACATTTTTGAGAGATATTCCAAGCTTGCTCCCATCCACACACCATTTATCCTTAATGTTGTCCACAGGAAAACATGTGTTTTTCACCACCATATTTAGAATATTTTACGGTAAAAATACAAATTTTACCCAAAATCTTGCATTTTCCATATTTATCCACAAAGTTATCCACTTTGTCCACATTTGCCAGTAGAGAAAAAACTACCATGGTTATCCACAGTATTTCGGGGATAAAAGAATCCTTTTTTCTTTCTTTTTTCTATGATATGATGAAATCGTGAAGTAGAGGTGTGAATGATGGAAAAGATTAGATTAAAGAATAACTTACAGGCAGGCGTAACGGTCCTGCCCAATGAATTTATCGATCAATATATGTTGAAAGCGGATGGAGAGTATGTAAAGATCTATCTGCTTTTCTATCGTCTGAATAATCAAGGAAGCTATGAAGGTCCGGAGCAGCTGGCAGATATGCTGGAGCTGACGCAGAAGGATGTCATCCGAGCCTTCAAGTATTGGATCAAAGAAGGTCTGCTGGATGCGGATCTGTCAGATTTTGCAGAGAAACAGAAGGCATATGGAAGACCTGCGATTTCTGTCACCGTGAATCACGAGAAGAAGGAGAATCCGGTCCATTCCTTATCTCCATCTCAGAATACAGAGGCGACGCAAAATAAAAACAAGCAAGCGCAAGTCTCTGATCCATCTGACCTGACAGCTGCCCAGGAGCAAAAGCCTTTACAGCAGGCAGGTCATGATCCTCTGCCGGTCCGCCCGCTTCCGGAAAAGCAGACTGTGACACCCAAGGAGATGGAGGCCTCCATCCATGGAACAGATCTGGAGCAACTCATCTACATGGTTGAGACTTATATCGGCAGACCTTTATCCCAGAACGAAGTCCAATCTTTTCATTATATCAGCAGCCAGTTACATTTTTCCGCAGAATTATTGGAGTATTTGGTGGAGTATTGTGTGACGAAGGGAAAGAAGAGTGTACGTTACATGGAGAGCGTTGCCATAAATTGGTATCAGAAGAATATCGAAACAGTGAAGATGGCCAAGGAAGAATCCATCGCCTACACACAAAATGTCTTTCCGATCATGAAAGCCTTCGGGATCTCCAACCGGAATCTTGCGCCGGCAGAGCTTAATTATGTCCGCAGCTGGAATCAGATGGGCTTTGACACGGAGATCTTACTGGAAGCCTGTAACCGTACCATGCTTACGACACATCAGGTGAGTTTTCCTTATGCGAATCGTATCCTGGAATCCTGGAAAAAGGCTGGAATTCGTAATAAAAAGGATATCGAGGCCCTGGATCAGAAGCATCGTTCCGGCAGATCCCAGCAAGCTTCTGATGGTATGACCGGATCCGTCGTTTTTAACGAAGAGAAGAAAGGAACAGGCAATCGGCAAAAGGTGCATAAGCCAACAGGAAATGCTTTTCATAATTTTGAACAGCGCAGCTATGATTATGATGATCTCGAAGCGAAGCTGCAAGGCTTGCACAAATAGAATTCCACAATTGTATCATATATTGTAGCGCAGGACTGACAGCTCGACCGACCACACGACTACATCCCTGTTTCCCAGGAACACCCGGGATGATCATCACTTATTTGACAGGAAGAAAGGAGGCATTCACTCTATGGCTTTGACAAGCATTCAATATCGCGACATCATGAATGAATATGACAGAGTCCGACAGGAGAATTATCACAAGGAAGAGAGCCGGCGGGAGGAGATCTATGAGACGATTCCTGAGATCCGCAAGATTGATGAACAGATTGCCTCCTCCTCTATGAGCGCTGCCAAGAGGATGCTTTTTCATCCGGAAGAAGATCACAGAGCGCAGATTCACACCTTGGTAAGGAATCTGACTCAGAAGAAGAGAGAGCTTCTGATTCGCCATCATTATCCTGTGGATTATCTGGATCCCATCTATTCTTGTCCTTTTTGTAAAGACACAGGATATGTCAAGGAGAAAAAGTGTTTCTGCTTCGAGCAGAAGATCATGACTCTGCTTTTCGAACAGTCCAATCTGACACAGGCCATAAAAGAGCAGAATTTTGATACCTTTCGTCTGGACTATTATTCCGATCAGGCCAGTGAAGATCAGCCGATCTCCCCTCAGGAGAACATGGAGAATGTGATGGATACCGCATTTCGCTTCATTAAGAATTTCGATATGGAAGCCAAAAGTGACGACTCTTTCCGCAGGAATCTCTTAATATATGGAGAACCGGGTGTCGGAAAGTCCTTTCTATCCACCTGTATTGCAAGCGAATTGATCAAAAAGGGAAAGAGTGTTATTTACCTGACTGCCTATCAATTATTTGAACAGCTGGCAGATCATACCTTCCACAGAGAGGATGCGGATTCCGATATTAGTGATATCCTTCAGCATACGGATCTTCTTATCATTGATGACCTGGGAACCGAGATGAATAATGCCTTTATTAATTCCCAGTTATTTTCCGTGATCAATGAAAGAATTCTCTCGAAGAAGTCAACCATCATTAATACGAATTTTAATTTAAAGCAGCTAAGCCTTACTTATACGGAAAGAATCTCATCCCGTCTGATACAATTTTATACATTTTTGCATATCTACGGTGAGGATATTCGCATAAAAAAGGCATTTTCTACCATTGACTAACTTTCTTAGTAATGTTATAAAAAAGTTTGAAAAGACTTACTATGTAATATGCATTTCATTTAAGGAGAATATTATAATTATGAAATCAACAGATAGCAAATTTAACACCTTACCGATTGGAAAGCTCGCCATTCTTGTTCATCCGAGTTGTGAAGCGCTTGGAAAAAAGATTGATCAATATATCGTGAATTGGCGCAGTAAGCGTAAGACCGATGAAAGCGAAGCCATTCATTTTCAGGACTATGTGAGAGATTCCTATATCATTCCTTCCACATGTCCACGTTTTGGTACTGGTGAGGCCAAGGCTCTGCTTCATGATTCGGTTCGTGGTGTTGATCTTTACATTCTTGCCGATGTTCTGAATTATAGTCTGGAATATAAAGTTTGTGGTCACATAAATCATATGTCCCCGGATGATATCTATGCAGATATCAAGCGTATGATCGCAGCAGCTTCCGGTAAGCCTAGAAGTATCACGGTCATCATGCCTTTCCTTTATGAGAGCCGTCAGCACAAGAGAAATTCCCGTGAGTCCCTCGACTGTGCTTTTGCATTACAGGAGCTTTCGAATATCGGTGTAGATAATATCATTACTTTTGACGCACACGATCCTCGTGTTCAGAATGCCATTCCTCTTAAGGGTTTTGATAATATCATGCCTACCTATCAGTTCTTAAAAGCAATCCTTCATATTGTTCATGATCTTCAGATTGATAATGATCATCTGATGGTCATTTCTCCGGATGAGGGTGCCATCAACCGTGCCATGTATTTTGCGACGGTTCTTGGTGTAGATATCGGAACCTTCTACAAGCGTCGTGACTATTCTAAGATCGTAGATGGTCGTAATCCGATCGTTGCTCATGAGTTCCTCGGTTCTTCTGTTGAGGGAAAAGATGTGATCATCGTAGACGATATGATTTCTTCCGGTGAGAGTATGATCGATGTTGCCAAGGCATTAAAGGCTCGCAAGGCGAATCGTGTTATCTGTATCTCCACATTTGGTATGTTCACAAATGGTCTTGCTTCTTTCGATAAGGCTTTTGAAGAGGGTATCATCTATCGTGTTGCATCCACCAACTGTACTTATCAGAAGCCGGAGCTTCTTGAAAGAGAGTGGTATATCAGCGCAGATGTATCCAAATATATCGCTCTGATCATCGATTACATGAACCATGATGCTTCCATCTCCGCTTTGATGAATCCTCATGATCGTATTCAGGCGCGTCTGGCTGAGTATGCTACTTTCCATGATATTAAGTAGTTCTTGGGAGTTTTTATAAACTGATTTTTTGGGACTGTCGCACGAATGAATAAGCATTCGCTCTTGATGGGGCGTCGCAGTAATAAGTATTCGCTCTTGATCCGGCTATGGTTAGATAACCATAGCCGGTTTTTTTCGTGCACCCGGTGCATCTTACTACGGTGCCTGCAAGATTGTGATTTTTTGATTTTACATGCCAGCCGGAGCCAGCATATATGTGAATGAAGAAATTTACATGCCCACTGGAGCCAGCATATATGTGAATGAAGAAATTTACATGCCCGGAAGCATGTAAATATAGAGCATTCATTATTTACATGCCCACCGGAGCCTGCAAAAAAGAGAATTGAGCTATTTACATGCCAGGCCCAAGCTAGTAAATATGAACATAATCATATCACCTTTTTCTATTGCATATAGGATATATCCTGATTATATTTCATTTTTTGTATATTTTTCACAAGGTACAAGTAAAATTTTGGAATATTGACTACAATAAATTCCCTGATATCCTCTTATATTCCCTTTAATTCTGTGGATTCCTCGAATGGTTTTTCCGACATTACTATGATAGAATAGCATTCGTTTGATTGTGAAGAAAGTGTAAATGTGTCACCAGGAATGCCTTGCGCTGTAGTTACAAATTTATCCTACTTTGCGCTGCAGTTACAGATTTAGTCTACCTTGCACTGCAGTTACAGATTTAGTCTACTTTGTACTGCAGATACGGATTTAACCTGCTTTTTGCTGCAAGGTAGATTTTCTATCCTAAATATAAGAGTGATTGAAGGAGAATACTATGAACCCGTCCATTCGTATCCATAAATGGGATAACTTGAAAAGTATATTAATGTTTTTGGTTGTTATTGGTCATTTTGCAAATCAATTAACCGATGAATCTCTCATTATGAAGAGTATTTCTTTATTTATCTATGCCTTTCATATGCCTTTATTCATCTTTGTATCCGGTCTTTTCTGTAAGAGCTGGCTGGAGAAGGAATTTTCCTGGGAAAAACCAATGTATTATATCCTGATCGGATATCTTTTAAAGATATGTATCTATCTGGTAAAAATCTCTTTTGGAAAGAGTCCGAATTTTTATCTCTTTGAAGATACGGGAATCCCATGGTTCATGTTTGCCATGGCTGCCTTCATGGTGATTACCTATCTGACAAAAAAATGGAATTGGAAGATTCTTCTTCCGTTCTCCATCCTGCTGGCTTGCATCGCAGGTTATTTTGATCAGATTGGAAACTTTTTATACCTATCCAGAATTCTGGTTTTCTTTCCATTTTATTATATCGGCTATCTTTTAAAGCCTGCTGTCGTTTTGGAAAAAGTAAATCATCGTTTTATGAAAGGGCTTTCTCTGGCCATCCTTACCTGCGGTCTGCTGGTATGTGTTTTCTGTATTAAAGACTGCTATTCCTACATTCGTCTTTTCACTGCAAGAAATGCCTATGAATTTATCAATGTCGATCACTGCGGCGCACTTCATCGTCTGGCATGGTATGGAATTGCCATGATTATGAGTCTTTCTGTCATTATCTTAACGCCAAATAAGGAGTTTAAACTGGCGGACAAGATCGGACAGAGAACTTTACAGATTTATTTCTGGCATCGATTGATTCTCTACGTCATCATGTACTCCGGTTTTGCCAAGCAATTGATGGAGCAGATGCCGATGTTCTGGGAAATGGTTTATCTGGCGATAGCCATGGTAGTAACCTTGCTCCTTGTACCAAAATGTTTTTCTCTCCCTCTTACTTTATTAAAGCATTGGGAGGATTCCATGGAGAAATTATCTTTCTATATAGAAAGAAAAGTTTTATCTTATTATCATAGTAGAAAACGCCTCAGACATGCGTAAAAAATATACATCAAAAAAGAAGGATAATACATGCCAAAGTATGTTTTATCCTTCTTTTCATATCGTATAAATACTTACAATCTGTAAGCGAATCTAAAGATCATGCTTGAATCCGTATAGTTCTAAAGATCATACTTTGAATCCATGCATTTCCAAAAATCATGCTTTGGATTCATACAGTTCGATAATTGCATCGTCCACGATAACGAATGCCAATCGGTCTGTCTCACTAACTGCCTCTGGTCCGAAGATGATACGATCTGCTTTCTCTGCATAGTAATCAAGATCATCTACCAGGTAAGCAACATGTGGCTGTTTGGAAAGAATCTCAGGGAAACGGGTTCCTTCTTCGAACTTTAAGTACTCAATCTTATAATCGTACTCATCAACAGATTCATTTACCCAGAACTTACCCCATTCATTATAAACCATGTTATCTTTTCTATTAAGTACCGGAATACCTACATGCATATATTGAGCTGACATATCTTACTCCTTTCTTCCAGAAAAAGAGAAACTACTCTTTTCTGGAATATAAATCTATATTACTTCTGTGAATCATACATCCGATGAAGTCTCCTATTCATCCATAAAGCAAGCTTACCCTATGCCAATCAAACGATTTCCAGCATCGGCCACTCTAAATGATATCCTTATGGAATACATACGCATCGGCTACTTTAAATGATATCCTTATGGAATTCATACGTATCGTCTACTCTAAATGATATCCTTATAGAATTCATAGGCCTGTGCGCCGGTATATCCTTCATGGACAACCTTACGGATTGCCTTCAACATCTCAACCGGATGCTGGCTCTGGAAAACATTACGTCCCATATCCACACCGTTGGCACCACAGGAAATGGCACGATAAGCCATCTCCAATGCTTCATCTTCCGGAAGCTTCTTGCCACCTGCAATTACGATTGGAACCGGGCAGCTTGCAACAACTTTCTCAAAATCATCACAATAATAAGTCTTCACAAAGCTTGCACCATTCTCTGCTAAGATACGGCAGGCAAGACTAAAATATCTTGCAGTACGAGCCATTTCTTTGCCTACTGCAGTCACACCAAGAACAGGAATACCATATTTGTAACCTAAGTCTGCTGCGCGGCAGAGATTCTCGATGGAATCACGCTCGCCCTGTGCGCCGATGAAGCACTGCATGGCAATGGCAGAAGCATTCATACGAATAGCATCTTCCATGTCTACACTAAAGCCCGGACCAGCACTTAAGTCATCAAATAATACGGACATATCGTGAGTCGCACGAAGACAAACTGCCTTGTTATGGGTTGGAGAGATACAGGTACGAAGGGCTCCACGGGTTGCCATCAAAACATCTGCATAATCACAGATACTCTCAATGGTAATATCGAGACGCTCCAAACCTGCGGTTGGTCCCTGGAAGTATCCATGGTCAAAGGCTAACATAACGGTGTTACCGGACTGTGGCTGGAAGATACGGCTCAAACGATCTTTATATCCCCAGTCAGAATTATTTAATCCCTTGGCATAAAATGGAGTTTTCTTTACAGGAACATCGATATAATATTCATGTGCGGCTTTATTACCTACTGCATCTGCCATAATAATCACTCCTCTATTCACATTCGGATATTAGGATCTATTTCTTCTTCTCCTCTTTCGGATATTAGATCTATTTCTTCTTCTCCTCTTTCGGATATTAGATCTATCTCTTCTTCTCCTCTTTCGGATATTAGATCTATCTCTTCTTCTCCTCTTTCGGATCTATGATTTATCTCTTCTTCTCCTCTTTGGGATATCGGGATATTACGGACGACTTTACATCGAAGTGAGGACATATCCATCGTCCCTTATCCTATTTTATGTTCTGTGAAGAAGAATCCTATTATCCTCTATCAAATATAATCATTTCGTAAATTATAATTATTTCTTAAATAATAATTATTTCTTAAATAAGAATGGTGTATGAACCGGACTATTCCACAGACGTTCCAATTCATCATCGTACTTACAGATATTCAGCTGGAATCCACCTGCTTCCTGAACCGTAAGCACTTCACCAACCATATTACCAACAACTTCTACGCCTCTGCCCTTTAAGTACTCTACGGTATCTTTGAAAAGGATCAGCATCTCCATCATGGTTGTAGCGCCACAGCCGTTGATCATGACGAATGCTTTATCGCCTTCCTGTAAACCGATATGATCTGCAAGAACAGGAGCTACCGTAGCAACCGTATCTTTTGCGGACATCATAGGAACGCGGATACCGCCGCCTTCGCCATGCTGACCTGCACCGATCTCCATCTGATCTGTATCCTGAAGATCACCAAAGCTTGCACCTGTCTGAGGATGTGTTGCATCGGATACCTTAATGGTAATGGAAGCCATGCTATCGGTATACTTCTGAGCGATTGCTGCTACTTCTTCAAGACTCTTGCCTTCTCTTGCTGCTGCTGCAACAACATGATACATAGGAACAGAACCTGCCAGACCACGGTGGTTATCTTCCATATCCTCTCTGAACTTAATTTCTTCACCGGTAACAACCTGAGCTACATTCATGCCAGCTTTCTTCGCTAACTTCATAGCCTGCTTACAAGCTAACTGATCACCTGCATAGTCAAGGGTAAGAAGAAGAACACCATGACCCTTGTCTGCCATCTTCAAGGCTTCAAATACTAACTTGCCATTCGGAGCTGCAAAAATATCACCATCTACCTGGATATCAAGAGAGCCTTCTCCAACATAACCCTTCTGTGCCGGTTCATGTCCGGATCCGCCACAGGTAACGATGGTAACACGGTCTGCATCAGCGAGAGCCTTACTAATTACGAAATGGTCTTTTACTTCAATAAGATCAGGATAAGCCAGTCCAAGACCAACGAGTTCTTCATCTGTTACAGTTTCCGGTGCGTTAATAAATTTTTTCATCATAATTTGTCTACCCCCAATTTGTATAAAATGTATGATATGTTGTAGTGAAGATGATCTTTCGAGAATCGCTATCCTCCCAATAGCCATTCAAAAATCTTATTCACTTAGGAATCTTACTCACTTAAGAATCTTATTCACTTAAGCTTATGTATTTATGTTCTTCCGAATTATGCCTTAGCCAATCCCTTAAAGAAGGCCGCGGTGGATAAAGCGCCACAGTCCGTTGTACCGATCGTCTTATCTCCGTAAGACTTGGCACGGCCAAACTTGGACTTAAAATTCTTGCTGTTCTCTGCGCCATCAGCGGCTGCTTTCGCTGCAGCTGCAAATAGAGCATCTTCATCACCGTCACAGGCTTTAATGGCTTCCGTCGCAGGAATCATGGCATCCATCATGGTCTTATCCCCAACCTGTGCGCCGGACATATCATCAAGCTCTTCAAAAGCACGAGCAAACATATCCTTGATTTCCTGCACACTCATCTCTTCTGCATCCGGAGCACCTTCCTGCATGCCGTCTAACCAGGTATTCCACAGTGGAACGGCACTTCCGCCATTCTCTCCCATCACAGCCATGGCAGCGTCATCAATCATCTCCTTGATGGAGCCATCGGAATCCTTCACTGCTTCTTCGATCACATTGGCAATCTTAGACATAGTATAACCATGATCTGCATCTCCAAATAAAGCATCGATTCTGGTAAGCTCCGGCTCAGCAGCACGTACTTCCTCACAAGCATGAATGAATCGATTCATTAATTGTTCTTTCGTCATATATTTCCACCCCCAAAATGTCTTTTTGTTCATAATGTAAAATATTTCGAATTTGTATAGATTTATTA
>R25__coassemble_1514_pt1 | contig 11429 bp, 12 predicted proteins | sample R25__metabat2_low_PE_006 | metagenome-assembled genome bin R25 | reverse complement strand
AGGTTGTTTTGTTATTCAGTTATCAAGCTTCGTTAGCCGCTCTCGCAAGCGACTTCATAATATTATCACAAGCATTTCTTTTTGTCAACAACTTTTTTCATTTTTTATTTCTTTCTGAAATCGGTCGTTTTTCTTTCAAAAATTATACATTTTTTGTGACAGCTTGTTTATACTATCACTATATTTCATTGATGTCAAGTCATTTTTTCTATCTATTCCAGGTTTTTAAGATAAGCTCCTTTTGTCGTATAGGAACACTCAGAATATTTTTATAATACCTCTCTCTAGATGGATTCACCACAAATTCTACACGATGATTCATACGATCAAAGCTATTTTTTGAAATATGTTTTAACTTGTCTCCTTTTAAAATAATTTGTCTCAAATGTTTGCTGTCTGCAAAAATTTCTCCTTCCATAGTAAGTACATTTTTTCCAATGACAATTTTTCGAAGCTTTTTATTGGAGGCAAAGCATCTTCTTTCCAGATGCTTTAGCTGATCGGAACATATAATGCTTTCTACATTTTCGCAGAAACAAAATGCATTCTTATGCAGATAGGAAAGAGAATAATAATAATCTCCCAACTTAATTTTTTCCGGTAACACAATCTCCTTTTTCAAACTATGATATTCCAGGCATCTTGCACTACCATGTATGGTAGAAGGAGCAACGATTTCAAAGATTCCTTCGTCAGTTTCAAATTTTTTTCCTCTCGGATGCGCATATTGCCAATGACCGAAAAAGTCAGCTGACTTATGGACCTTCTGATCCGGAGAATTCCAAATAAAATCATAACCTTTTTTCGACAAAACAGGATACTCTATATCTTCATTATAATGATAGCTTGTTTGGCCAATCTGTCTGCCTTCCTCAAAAAAACGAACCAGGTATTCTTTAAACTCCGAACGAAAAACAGCACTCACTTCCAATGGTTTGGTGATGCAGGAATAATCGCTGTCCCAGAAATCAAAATGATAGATAAAGGTTTCATCCTCTTCTTTTTTCACAGACTCCGGAGCGACAGCACTCTGACCATAATATACCAGTTCTTCTTTGAGCAAATGACCTGCCTCATCAAAAAAGCGAACCGGAAAACGTTTCCTCTCCTCTCGGAATCTGGCCTTCGCCATACGATCTCCATCTATAAAATCAAGAGGACAGCTCCAGCCTTCAAAGGAATAAATAAATTCCTTGGTTTCTTTTTTAACAGGATGAACATCCGCTTTGGCCATCCCGCCATAGGCTACTGTTTCTGTTCCAAGAATCTTTCCATTTTCGTGAAAATACATGATCAGATATTCTTTGGGAATCTCCTGGTAAATCGGATGAACAATAAGATTCGAATGAACCTCTGACAGATTTTTATCCCAGCCGGAAAACACAATCTTATGATGTTCTTTTTCCTTCAAGACCTCATCCATATCCGGAGCTATGACAGATGCACCATCTTCCACAAAAACGGTGGAGATTACTTGATCTTCAGAATCTTGAAATACAACAATATGCTTTTTGGTTATTATCTTTTTTCGAACAAACTTTTTATTCTCCATGAGAATCCTACCCCGATTTTCTCTTTCATACAAAGAACTTCTTCCGTTACCATAATCATAGGAAGCAATCAAACTAATTATGGCCTCAACGGGTAAAGCAGCCATTCCAGGCACGGCAGTGTTCATAACAGACTGCTATATGTGATCATTTATACCCTCAATGGGTAAAGCAGCCGCTGCGATTCTTTCCAATCGATCCAGATTCAGATCAGAATGTTCCAATTCTCTCGAAAAACGATAAGCAATCTCATAAGTATCTTCTTTAAAAAGTTTATGATTATTTTTCATCCATCTCGCTTTCCACAATTCATAAATTATATAGGTAAATATACAGGCAGACTGAACCTTCGCTTTTATTTTTCCATCATAAACAGAACCGCAAAAATATGTCATTACATAATAGACCATTAACTGCTCCAAGGCAATCTCTAAAGAGAAGCCTTCTTCCTTCTGCCATAGATCAAATTCGGCAGACTGCTGCAAATATTCGGATTCACCATTCAAATACAATAGAATCGCGCTCTCCGATAATAACATCTCCCAGTCATCTCTTAATCTTTCAAGACGGAACATCCAAGCAAGGACATGAGAAGAAAAATCCATTTTCTTTTTTACATGCTTCTTGTGATAAGAGACCTCTCCCGTCTTATATTGCTCAAAAAGGTCATAACAGGTAAAAGCATTTCCTTTCTCTATATGAGATTCCATATCTGCTGCCAAATGCAAGACTTTTTCACATCGTAGCTTCATAGAATACTCTCTGTCTTGTAAAATCGATATCATCAACTGTCTGCCTTGATCCAGAATATCATACAAAAGAAGATCGAATCCCATCTCTTCAAAATCTTTACATTTTTCTTCTTTATCATTGTCAAAGGAAAAGAATTGCACTTTTTCCTTACGATCCATTAAATATTTCGCTACTTCCGGACAAGATAGAGATAAGGTTCTTTCTCTGACACCCTCAAACTCTTCGATATGCCTTGGATATCTTCGACAAGTTTTACATAGGGACTTCGGTCCTAAGGCAGTATACATGTCACAAAGATTTTCCTCATTCAGGAAAGCACATCTTTTTTCTTTATCCTGTTTAAAGATTCCTTTTCTCCAATGAATATCATGGAGAAGACGATTGCGAAACGGACCTTGAACCTTACGATATTTACGCAAAGATTTCTCATCCACAACAATCTGCCAGCCTGCGCAGCAAGTATCTTCACATTGGTCTGCAGAACAGGCAAAGTCATCATAATAATCCGGTTGAATAAAAAGCATATTGTACTCCTCTTCCTATCATGATTTCACTCTGACAAAAAAACTTTTGGGAAAGAAATCATATATTCTTTCCCAAAAACAATAAGAAAATACTCCAAAGTTTATCGTATCACCTGACGAATCGCATTCAACAGATCATCATACTCTTCAAATGCCGGATACTGTGGATAATCCGCACGAATTGCTTCCGTAGACCGGAATAAAAATCCGGCTTTACTGGCTTCAATCATGCCAAGATCATTAAAACTGTCTCCGCTGGCAATCGTCTCAAAACCACAAGACTGTAAAGCACGAACCGTTGTCAATTTCGACTTATCGCAACGCATCTTATATCCGGTAATCGTTCCATCCTCTGCAACCTCTAATGTATTACAAAAGATGGTCGGCCAGCCAAGCTTCTCCATCAATGGTTTCGCAAATTGTTCAAATGTATCACTCAAGATCAGAGTCTGACACTCACTGCGAAGCTGATCAAGAAATTCTTTCGCGCCTGGCAAAGGATCAATTTTTGCAATGGTAGCCTGAATTTCCTTCAAACCAAGACCATGTTCCTTCAAAATATTCAAACGATACTTCATTAATTTATCATAATCCGGTTCATCACGAGTCGTTTTACGCAGTTCAGGAATACCCGTTTCTTCCGCAAATGCAATCCATATCTCAGGAACAAGAACACCTTCTAAATCTAAACAAGTAACATACATGATTTTTTCCTCCGCATATTCATTTTCTCATAGAAATACAACGATCTTCTACAGTGGACGCCGAGAGTATCATTATCCCACACAAATACATCTGTTTTTCTGTGGCGAACACTGACTCATGAATTATATCACTCTTTTTGATTCATTACAAGGCATTATTCCTTCTTTTAAAAACGTGATCGTATGGTCTATGGCCGAATGAAAATTCTCCGGCTTTTTAAAAATATGCTCCCCACTTTCAAACTCATACAATACACAGTTTTTATATTTTTGGGCAGCCTGTCTCGAATAGGAAATATCCGCTATGCTATCCCTGACACCATGACATATCAGGACAGGTCCTTCAAAGACACATAATTCTTTCCACGGATCAAGAACCGTAACATCTTCCACATACTTTCTTCCTATGCCGGTTCCACGATACATTTCTATATATTCCGGCATGTCCATCGGATCAAACTGCTTTCCCATCATATAGCCTCGACGTAGATAATCCGGAGCGCACAGAGAAGGATAATACATCAAAACAGCTTCAACTTCTTCCTTATGATCTGCAGCCAATAATCCGGCTGTCAAACCGCCTTGGGAGCATCCGCCGAGAACAAGATGTTTTTCATCGACATAGTTTTGCTCTTTCATATATTGATAAACAACTTCCATCTCTTCTTTGTCTGTAAGAACGCTGCAATCAATATCTTCCCGTCCGAAGCTTTTCGTTCCTTTCGATCCTGTAAAATCAAAGACAAAGACATGATATCCCAATGTACATATTTTTTTCGCATATCTCGCCGGCGAATTCATATTACTTGCGAATTCATGATTAAGCAATAAACCTGGATATCGGCCATATGGATCATCGGCCGGGTGATAACATCTTCCATAAATCACAAATTCTTCCCTGCAAATCGAAAAATCTTCCACCAGATAGCTCTCTTTTTTTTCTTCCATTTCCCTTATCGTTCCTTATAGCATCCCTTATGATTCCCGGATACCTTTAAAATTCAGATATCAAAGCGATATCAAACTCCCAAGCAAACCCCTAAAATTCAGATATCAAATTGATATAAAATTCCTAAACAAACCCCTCTGATCGCACATGCAGATCAAATCCAGTCAAAATCACCGCCTGTAATTGCAAGACTTAAAAGACCATCCATTTTCTCCACTTCTTCTTCTCCTTCGATAATCTGAAGAAGCTCCGCACTATCTAAAATATCCTCCATTTTCTCATCCGGACCGATTTCATAATCAATTTCACTCTCGCAATCCGGACAAGGAATACTTTTCATCGTCTGTAGTGACAAAAACTTATTTTGACAGCGCTTACAAAAGTAATAACCACAGATTTTTGTTCCATCTGGTACGTAATACATAATTTCCCTTTCTATCGTCTGAAAGACACGACATAACATATTATTCTTCTTTACTAAATTCCTTCACGAATCAGTAAACTTTCCTTTTTCGAGGAATATCCATAAAAGCTTCCTTTCATGGATCCATCCACTGTTTTCGGCAAGCACAGCTTAGTAACTGCTTATGACAGGCAGGACAGATTTCAAAGCCACATCCCCAATGATGCGGATGTGCAGAGCGTACCTGGCAGCCCATACATCTTCCCACCGCAGGTCCAAATCCTTCTTCACTGGATCCATATACTATTCTCTGATAAGCAATTGCATCCAGTTGAATTTTCGTCAAAGAGCATCCTACTGCTTTTCCATGCTCCATACCACAAGCCGGACAAACCATTTTCTTTTTCAACATATTCTTATCCCATCCAAACTGCAGTTTCTACCTAAAAGGAATCTCTGCAAATAATTCCTAGTGACAGCCACTACAGCCGGCACAAGGGCTCTTCGATTCTGCCAATTGCTTAGCCATATTATGGTAAGATTCTTCCATCTCTCTTTGCAAAATCTGCGTATTTGCTGCATAAACCAGCATATTCATCTCAAAATCTGCTTGAAAATCTGCCATAGAAAATTCCTCTTGTCTCATCTTCTTCTGATCACGAATGGCAGAATAAAAAATACCTTTTCGATCCTCTTCAAAAACCTGAATCGCTAATTCCATATCCATTTCAGGGATATATCCGCATAAAAATAAAGACAACTCACCTAAAATACTATCATCGAAATAACGCTGTAGCTGAAAATCATCCATATTCTCCTGATATTCCATCCATCTACATTCTTTCTGGATGGTCATTAAGGTTAATTCTTTAAAAAACTCCATTGGAAGCTGTGTCATAATACAATACCTCTTTTATAAATACTAGTCTTTAGGAATTATAATCTCTTTTCTGAAAGATAGCAAGTTCCATAAGAAAGCAATTTTCCGGAAAAATCAAGCCATCAAAAACTTCCATGCGACATACCTTGCTCCACAAGGGATGATACGCTTTCGGAATTGCTTCGCTGCAAGCAGCTTCCACAATTCCACCAACGAAAAAAGGCTGTCATCCAACGTCATAACAGAGCGTCGGACAACAGCCGAACATACAAATTATTCTTATTCCTTACCGTTGAAGCAGTAGGTACAGATCTTATCCGGATCGATGCCGATGGATTCAAGAAGATCATCCAGACGATGGAAACGAAGGGAAGTAAAGTTCAGCTTGGAACGAATATCCTCAATCATCTGTGCATATCTTTCTGTGGTAGGATCTGTGTATTCATCCAGGATCTCTTGTGGACAGTTCGGACCCTCACGCATCTCGATCACCTGACGTGTGATCAATTCCATCTCAGATTTCGAACGGGAGAAGTTCAGATATTTACAGCCATAAACCAACGGTGGACAGGCCGGACGAATATGAACTTCTTTCGCACCATTATCATAAAGATAAGCTGTGGTGTCTCTAAGCTGGGTACCACGAACGATGGAATCATCGATCAGCAAAAGCTTTCTTCCTTCGATCAAGGCCTCTACAGGAATCAATTTCATCTTAGCAATCAGATTACGCTGCTTCTGATTGGTTGGCATAAAAGAACGTGGCCAGGTTGGTGTATATTTGATAAATGGTCTTCCATAAGGGATGCCAGCTTCATTGGAATAACCAATGGCATGAGCGATTCCGGAATCCGGAACACCGGCGATCATATCCGGCTTAACGGAATCTCCGTCTCGCTTGGCAAGCATGCTGCCACAACGATAACGCATCTGTTCTACATTCACACCTTCATAACTGGAAGTCGGATATCCATAATATACCCATAAGAAGGAACAGATCTTCATCTTATCGCCAGGTTTTTTCAAAACACCGACTCCATCGGAATCAATAAAATCAATCTCTCCAGGTCCCAGCTCTTTATAAGGTTTATATCCAAGGTTAATAAATGCATGACTTTCAAAGGATACGCAGAAGCCTTCATGCTCCTTCTGTCCGACCACAACCGGTGTTCTGCCCAACTGATCACGAGCCGCATAGATGCCATCCTTGGTCATAAGCAATAAGGTCATGGAACCATCGACTTTCTCCTGAACATAACGGATACCTTCCAGAAGAGAATCCTTCTCACAGATCAATGCTGCCATTAATTCTGTGACATTGATAGTACCATTGGTCATCTCCTGAAAATGAGAATGGTCATTCTCATAAAGTTCCTGAACCAGTTCATCATAATTATTTACCTTACCAACAGTGGTAATCGCAAAGCTTCCAAGCTTCGAGCTGATTAATAACGGCTGTGGTTCAAAATCAGAGATACATCCAATACCAAGATTTCCCTCCATGTCATTAATATCACGGTCAAATTTCGTACGGAATGGTGAGTTCTCAATATTATGGATCGCACGATTAAAACCTTCCGGTCCGTGAACTGCCATACCACCACGTCTTGTTCCTAAATGGGAATGATAGTCAATACCGTAAAACAAATCAGTTACACAATCTTTTTTTAAGGCTACGCCAAAAAATCCTCCCATGTTATACTCCTTTACTTTCGTGACACAATTTTTCTGAAATGTCTGATGGATCGGACGCATGCCAGCCGGTAGTACCGCCTTGCAGATTCATCCAAAAATGAGATTCAGACATTAACTTTCTTAAAAACAAAAATCATTATAGCATAAAAAATGAAGTTTGCGTACTCTTTTTATTCATTTTTTTAATTATGTGCATTCTGTCATTTTCTTTGAATGATTTCTCATTATATATAGTATTTTTTGATAAAAACAGCCCTTTAGCGCACGAAAGCATCCCTATTTCTATAATGGAAATAAAATGCTACACAGATCATAATCGACAAAAGAGACCCCATCGGTGCCGCAAATCCCATCGGTAAAAGTGTATCCGGAAAGAACATACTAGCAAAATAAGCTCCGGGAATACGAATCAATAAAACAGATAAAATATTATGGATAAACGAAATCAGTGATTTTTGGTCGCCACAAAAGTATCCGCTGAAGCAAAAATGAACGGATGCAAAAATCGTATCAATGGAGTATGCCAGCAAATATTGACATCCTGCAGTTAGAACCATCGAATCTTTCGTAAAGAGTCCCACCAAAGAAGCAGGGAAGAAATGACAATAAACGGCGACAAGTACTGCATAGGACACGGTAATACAAAGCGCAATATGAAGCGATTTTCTGGCTCTGTCCGGCTTTCCCGCTCCCATATTCTGTGCGGTGACCGCAGATAAGGCAGATAAAAAGGCAGATGGAACCATAAATAAAAAACTGATGATTTTTTCCACGATTCCCACAGCAGAAGATGCGATCAACCCCCTGCGGTTAGCGATCACTGTAATTACAATAAAAGCAATTTGGATCAATCCATCCTGCATAGAGATAGGAATACCAACCTTTAAGATCTTGGTAAGACAAACGCCATCCAGACAAATCTTTTTCCAATCGATCTGAAACCCTATCCCTTTCTTTCGCATAACATATAGGGCGACGAGCACACTTACCGCCTGACCACAAACAGTAGCGTAAGCCGCTCCGGCCGCACCCATATGAAATGGTCCGACCAGAATAAAATCAAGCAAAATATTGACAAGGCAGGCGATTCCTACGAAATACATGGGACTTCTGGAATCTCCGGCTCCGCGGAAAATACTGCTGATCACGTTATATGCCATAATAAATATCAGACCAAGAAAACAGATTCTCAGATAAAGAATGGTCTCTTCTACCGCTTCGGTCGGTGTCATCATAATATGAACAATCGTCTCCGTTCCAAGGAACAAAGCAATGGTCAAAATAAGGGCAAGACCCATAAAAAATAAGAAGGTTGTTCCCACAATACAGGAAATCTCTTTCTTATCATTTGCACCGACCGCCCGTCCGATCTGTACCGTAGTTCCCATTGCAAGTCCGATGGTCATAACCGTCAGCATATGCAAAACCTGACTACCGATGGATACCGCAGAGGTAGAGGCAGTCCCGTTATACATACCGATAACAAAAAGATCTACCATACCGTAAAATGTCTGTAAAAAACTGGATAGCAAAAAAGGGAATGCAAAAAATACCAGACGCTTTCCCACATTGCCATGTGTCAAATTATATTTATCTCCCATCTCCATGTCGATTACTCCATATCCTCTTCCCTTATGATCCAAAGCAAATTATAAGTAAGGATTCTTCAAAAGAAGCTTTATCTCTTCTTTTCGCTCCCGGGCTCCTTCCACCGGATCGTCATACTTCATGCTGGCTGTTGCACACCCGCAAGCATATTCGCATTTCGTTTTCATCATCCAATCCTGAAACAGACCATGGATAAATCCTGCCGTAAAATTCGCTCCGACTCCTATTTCATTTTTACATTGACCGGGGATGGCGCCCATGGCAAACCGATTCTCCTTCTCCCTTACGAAACATCCATCTCGTCCCAGAGTAATCACGGACCTTGCAATGCCCATATCAAGAAAAGTCTCCGCCATCTGAGGGAGAAAATCCTGACCGGTCAATCTTCTTGCTTCCTCCTCATTGGGCAAAATAATATCGATATAAGGGGCCAAGATCTCTAATCGCTTTCTATCTTCTTCGAAATGAAGAACTCTCCCCGGATCCACACAAATGACAGCCTTATGTGCCGCACCTGTCTGAAAAATCTCCAATAGTTGATCCGTAGGAAGACTATCTTCTTCAAACAGACCACTGACAGAAATCACCTTACACTTTTTCAAATACTCCCCGATTTCTCTCTCCACATAGATGCCATAAGAAGATGCTGCTTTTTTTAACCATTTTCTATCTTCTTCTGTCTTCATGGAATCGAGAATATAAACTTCATATCCTAGCGGAGACAATAAAATAGATTGCCAGGCCGCTTCACCGGTAAAATCATCCCCCTGTCTCACGGGCCCAATGGCAATCACATCACAAGCCATATCATCGAAGGAAAAATCTTCGATTCCAAACAAAGCCATATCCATAAACTTTCCTCTCCTATCTAAAGATAACAATCACAGGATCTGCCGCCTTGCAAATCGTATGTAACACCTTTCTTCCAGAATAAGTACGATATTATTATAGTTGTTTTCCCCCTTTATAGCAATGAAAAAAAGAAGGAAAAATGTACTATGGGCAGGACTTTTGCAGGTTATGACGATAAAAAAGGCAGACGATCCTTTTTCACAAAGGAAAGTCTACCTTTTAATAAGGAAGGGGAGATTATTGATTTAATTCATTTACCAGCATAGGTAATGCTTTTTCGAATTTTACACCGTAGGCATGATTTGGATCATTCATGGTTTTCTTAATGGAAGCAACCACAAAATCTGCTGCCAGCTTGGCTGCTTCCAGGTCGCTTCGGCCCTGCATGATCGCACCGGTAAATGCTGCAGCGTAGCAATCTCCTGTACCATGCGAATTATAGTGAACTCTCTCTGTAAAATAGTACTCTAAAGTCTTGCCTGTACTTTCATAAACAGCAACGCCGATCTCATCCTCATTATAACGAATTCCTTTTAGAATTACTTTTTTCGCGCCTTTTTCTGCAAGTGCATTTAATAAGGATAAAATATATTCTTCGTCCTGATTCTGCAGGCGGCATTCCAGGCCGGTCATGAAAGAAGCTTCTGTCACATTTGGCAGGATAATATCCGCTTGACCACAGAGATCTGCCATGTGTGTGACAAAATTATCATCAAATCCATAATAAAGATTACCATTGTCAGCCATAGCCGGATCCACAATCAGCTTAGAACCTGGATTCAAAACGTTTGCTGCCAGCTGCTTCACATATTCAATCTGTGTCACACTACCAAGATAACCGGTATAAAGACAATCATATTTTAAACCTTCACGGATCCAATGATTCATGATTCCCGGAATATCATCTGTCAGATCATGAAAGGTATAGCCAGTAAAGCCACCGGTATGGGTGGAAAGAACAGCAGATGGCAGAATGATCGTTTCGATACCACATGCAGAAATGATTGGGAGTGCAACCGTAAGAGAACACTGTCCCATACAAGAAATATCCTGAATTGTTAAAACTTTTTTATCGGTCATTTTTCCTCCTATTATGATAAGCTCCGGCTAGCTGATGGAAAGCAGAAACTCATCTTCTATATTTATTATAGGAAGAACAGAGAAATATCCTTCTTTATCTGTCTTCCATTTTTTGACATCATACACTTTTTTTGACCTTATGTAAAAATTCAATTTACAAAAAATGAACAATGTCAGATATGAAATATAAAAATTCAATGCGGCTTGCGTTGCACCACAGAGTATGATACAAGGATATAGAAAAGGTCAGTTTTTTTCAGATCTGACCTTTTTGATATTATGGAATGAAACATCCAGGCGGATCCTGAAACAAATCTCTTGTAAAGAAAAAAGGATACAAAACAGCAGAATATCCTTCTTCCTCATAATAAAATAGGATTCTTATTACAAAACTGTTACATTCCTATCATTTTTTTGCAAAAAATATGTAG
>R25__coassemble_1506_pt1 | contig 11473 bp, 10 predicted proteins | sample R25__metabat2_low_PE_006 | metagenome-assembled genome bin R25 | reverse complement strand
CAGAATTGAAGTATGAGATTTGTGATCTTCTTTATCATCTCATGGTTCTTATGGCGGAAAAAGAGATCACCTGGAAAGAAATCGCGGAAGAATTAGCACAGAGGCATTAATACAATTTTCTTTACAATTTCTTAATAAATGTGATATAATTTTTTTGGTATGGTTTGTGCAAGAAGGATTGTGCAGGCAGGGAAGGATATCCGATGTAAAGGAGGAAATATTATGGCAATCGTTGGGGCATTTGTAAAATATGTGATTTCCTTAGTTTTTTGTGTTGCAGTTGCAGCAGCAGGTATTTTCTGCGGTAGTAAGTGGAATGAGAGTTCCAAGGCGAAAAAAGCGCAGAATAAAGAAGCATAGATTATATTTTAATGTCAAGCATGCGGAAGAACGTGCCGGCAGCACGTTGTCTGCTTTTGAAGATTGATCAAGAAGAGGGTGCTGGAGAAGCGTTTTGTTTCTTCAGCACTCTTTATGGATAAAACAGGAGGATGTTGTTTTGAAAAAGTATGGAGTAAATGAACTTCGAAAAATGTATCTTGAGTTTTTCGAGAGTAAGGGACACCTTGCAATGAAGAGCTTTTCTTTGGTTCCGCATAATGATAACAGCTTATTATTGATCAATGCTGGTATGGCACCATTGAAGCCTTATTTTACCGGACAGGAGATTCCCCCTCGTAAGAGAGTGACCACCTGTCAGAAGTGTATTCGTACCGGCGATATTGAGAACGTTGGTAAGACAGCCAGACATGGTACCTTCTTTGAGATGCTCGGTAACTTCTCCTTTGGAGATTATTTTAAAAAGGAAGCCATCGCCTGGTCCTGGGAATTCCTTACAGAGGTTGTTGGTCTGGATGCAGATCGCCTTTATCCTTCTGTATACTTAGAAGATGATGAAGCCTTTGCAATCTGGAGAGATGATATCGGTATTGCTCCGGAGAGAATCTTTAAGTTTGGTAAAGAGGATAACTTCTGGGAGCATGGCGCTGGTCCATGTGGTCCATGTTCCGAAATCTATTATGACCGTGGAGAGAAGTATGGCTGCGGACAGCCAGGCTGCACCGTCGGTTGTGATTGCGATCGTTACATGGAAGTATGGAACAACGTATTTACCCAGTTTGATAACGATGGCCATAATAATTATACTTTACTTGAGAATAAGAATATCGATACCGGTATGGGTCTGGAGCGTCTTGCAGTTGTTGTTCAGGATGTAGATTCCATCTTCGACGTAGATACGATCTGTGCACTTCGTGAACGTGTCGGAGAATTGGCTCATAAGACCTATAAAGAGAATGATGAGGATGATATTTCCATCCGCTTGATCACAGACCACATTCGTTCTGCTACATTTATGATTTCTGATGGTATTATGCCAAGTAACGAAGGTCGTGGCTATGTTCTTCGTCGTATCATTCGTCGTGCTGCCCGTCACGGACGTAAGATCGGCATTGATGGTATGTTCCTGGCAGAGCTTTCTAAGACTGTCATCGAAGGATCCAAGGATGGATATCCGGAATTAGATGAGAAGAAGGAATTTATCTTTAATGTCCTTACGCAGGAAGAGAAGAAGTTCAATGCAACGATCGATCAGGGCTTAAATATCCTGAATGATCTCGAAGAAAAAATGCAGGCAGCCGGAGCGAAGGAATTGAACGGCGATGAAGCATTTAAATTATATGACACCTATGGATTCCCTCTGGATCTGACCAAAGAGATCTTAGAGGAGAAGGGATATAGTGTAGATGAAGCAGGCTTTAATAAGGCCATGCAGGTACAGCGAGAAACTGCAAGAAAAGCGCGTAAAGTAACGAATTATATGGGCGCAGATGCTACGGTTTATGATGAGATCGATGCTGCCATCACTTCTGCTTTTGATGGTTATGATAAGCTTAGCCTTGATTCTACCGTTACGGTTCTTACTTCCGCAACAGAGATTACAGAAGCCCTTACCGATGGAGAAGTTGGTACCATTATCGTTGATGTGACACCATTCTATGCAACAAGTGGTGGTCAGCATGCGGATAGCGGACTTATCACGACCAAAGATGGTGAATTTATTGTAGAAGACGTCATTAAGTTAAAAGGTGGCAAGATTGGTCATGTCGGTAAAGTAAGTAAGGGCATGATCAAGAAAGGGGATCAGGTTACTTTAACAGTGAAGGAGTCCCAGCGTAGAGCGACCCAGAAGAATCATAGCGCAACACATCTTCTTCAGAAAGCACTTCGTACGGTTCTTGGTACTCATGTCGAACAGGCCGGATCTTATAATGATAAAGACCGTCTCCGTTTTGACTTCTCCCATTTCCAGGCTATGACTGCAGAAGAGCTTATGGAAGTAGAAAAACTGGTAAATGAAGCAATTGCACAGGCTTATGTGGTAGATACCCAGGTTATGTCTATGGAAGAAGCGAAGAAGACAGGTGCGATGGCTTTATTCGGTGAGAAGTATGGCGATGAAGTTCGTGTTGTAAACATGGGCGGATATTCGATCGAGTTCTGTGGCGGTACTCATGTTTCGAACACGGCAGATATTAAGGCCTTTAAGATTATTTCAGAAACAGGTGTTGCTGCCGGTGTAAGACGTATTGAAGCTCTTACCGGTGACAATGTATTAGAATACTATGCCAATGTGGAACATACCTTGAATGAAGCAGCGAAAGTTGCGAAGACAGAACCGACCAAGCTGGCAGATCGTATTCAGGCCCTTCTTGATGAAGTGAAAGTTTTAAATGCGGAGAATGCCAAATTAAAAGATCAGATTGCGAAGAGTGAAGTAGCGGATGTCATGAAAGACGCTGTGGAAGTTGCTTCCTTTAAGGTTCTTCCTGTTGCAGTCAAGGATGTAGATATGAACGCGCTCCGTACCCTCAGTGATGATCTGAAGGAAAAGATTGCTTCCGGTATTGTGATCATTGCTTCTGAGAATGCGGGCAAGGTTAATCTGATCGTTACAGCAACGGAGGATGCAGTGAAAGCCGGTGCGCATGCTGGTAAGATTATTAAGGAAGCAGCTGCTTGTGTTGGCGGCGGCGGTGGCGGTCGTCCGAACATGGCTCAGGCAGGTGGTAAGAATCCTGCTGGTATTCCGGACGCAATTGCTAAGGCAGTTGAGCTTGCAAAAGCCCAGCTGGCATAATCTGAACGGATAAAAAGATAGATAAGGGGCTGTTTGAAAACAGCCCCTGGGCATAAAAAGAAAGCAGGCTGGCAATGCCAGCCTGCTTTCTTTTTATAATTCATCTTGAAATTTCTCTTCTTCGTAAGGAAATACATCTGCTAAGAATCCATGTTCTTCCAGCGCTTGCCTGATCTCATCAAGAATCTCATTACTATCTGCTGCGATATGGTGGAAATGGTAGCCACCGGTAAGCTTCATCAATGGAGTAGAAGTACCATTTTCCAGATTACGGAAAAAGTGCTGTACATCACGACGATTCTTAATATTCAAGGAGGCACTCATGAGGCCATAAAGACGATGATTTACCATAACATCTAAGATAGTTCCTCCCAGATCGACAATCAGATTTAATTCCTCTTCTGTACGCTCATCCGTATGATAGACCTTAAATAAACGAATACGATTCTCCGGCTGATCCAGAATATATCCTCTGGCTGTGGCTATGATGCTGTATCCCTGGGAGCGAAGCAGGGCAATATCTTGTACGATCACCTGACGGCTCACACCGGTTAATTCTCCCAGCTTTTTACCGGATGTAGGACTAGCGGAATGGCTGATCTTATGAAGGATATATTTGCGACGTTCCTCGCCGGATAATTGAGTGGACATAGTAACAACCTCCTGAAAAATCAAATGGATACCAATAAGAGAAGCCTCATAAAAATGAGGCTCTCATAAAGAACAAGGATGCAGCTTGCGTCCTTCCATAGGGTATGATTCATTATAATTAAAGTGACGATATGATTGAAATATTCTTTTATGAAAACACGTTAAACTTATTATAAAACAAAATTAAGGATGTGTCCATGTACTTCTTGAAAAGAGAACCAGAATCGGGAAGATTTCCAAACGTCCCGCTAACATATCAAGAATCAGAACCAGCTTAGAAAGTACGCCATAGGAAGCAAAGTTACAAGTAGGACCTACCTCTTCAAAACCCGGACCGATATTGTTAAAGCATGCGAAGACGGCGGATATATTTGTTGTAATACTCTTTCCGTCCAAAGAAATCACCAGATAGCTGATAACGATGATCATCACATAAGCTGCCAGATAAGCGTTCACATTATCCAGAACCTTTTCACTGACCACTTGGCCATTATTACGAACCACCTGAATCTTATTCGGATGAAGAACCTGATGGATATTACGACGCAGATTCTTTAAAAGGAAGAGCAGACGCCCCACCTTGAAACCACCACCGGTACTGCCGGCGCTGGCACCGACCAGCATCAGCATCAAAAGAATTCCCTTAGAGAATCCCGGCCATAAATCGAAGTCCGTTGTCGCAAAACCTGTAGTGGTAACGATTGTTGCTACCTGGAATGCGGAGTGTCTTAAGGTTTCTTCGAAGGTATCATAGAAACCACGAAGATTCCAACAGATTAAAGCGATACTTCCTAAAACAATGGCAATGTAGAGTCGTAATTCTTCATCTTTAAATACATTTTTAAACTTCTTTAAAAGAAGCAGATAGTAACAACTGAAATTGACACCAAACAAAAGCATGAAAACAGTACATACATTCTGCAGGTATGGACTATATCCCGCAATGGAATCGTTCTTAATACCAAAGCCACCTGTACCGGCTGTACCAAATGCGGTACATACAGAATCGAAGAGAGGCATGTGACCGATTAAAAGGAAAATAACATCGAGTACGGTAAGTCCAAGATAAATCAGATATAAGATCATAGCTGTCTGTTTCATCTTAGGAACTAATTTACCAACATCCGGTCCCGGGCTCTCTGCACGGAGAAGATGCATGGTATAACCGCTGCTTCGCTTATCTGCAGACGCGATGGCAAGAACAAATACCAGAACACCCATACCACCTACCCAGTGGCTGAAGCTTCTCCAATAAAGAATACCTTTACTGAGTTTTTCTACTTCTGGTACGATCGAGGATCCTGTCGTAGTGAAACCGGATACGATTTCAAAGAAAGCATCGATGTAACTAGGAATCTCTCTGGAGATGTAAAAAGGAAGACATCCGAGAAGACTCATGACGATCCAGCTGATGCCGACACAGATCAGACCGTCCTTGGCATAAAAGCCGCTCGGTGCATTCTTACATAAAAAATATAGGATGGCAATGACTACTGCCAATATGATCAAGGTGATAACGTAACCTTTGATTGCTGCCGGTTCTCCATAATACATACTGATTAAAAGAGCAGGGATCATGAAGGCAGCTTCCATTATTAAAATCTGGGAAATGAACTTCCCCATCATACGATAATTCATAAAACTAACCTAACCTTTCCGGAAAATAGGGGAACAAATCGTCTGTGTCAACTTGTTCCAAAACGATCATCTTATGCAAAGATTTCATTTAACTGGTAGATGGTCTTATCATCCGTTTTGACAACAATAACAATGTCACCCTTCTGGAAAGAGGAGCTACCATTCGGTAATTCGGTTGGAGTTGCTTTATTGGTTGTATTATGTCGAATTCCTGCAATGAGAACATTCTTTTTTAATCGGATATCCTTCAAAGGCTCTCCACAGTGCAGTGTCTGTTCATCCACCAGAAACTCCATAGCTTCTGCCTGACCATTTGCGATCGGATGGATACTCAAGGCCGAACCGGTCTGATTTTTAAAGGCCCGGACATAACTTACGATCTGGTTGGAACAGATTTCTTTTGGACTAACGACACTACCCAGATCCAAACTGGAAACGATGGCACTGTTATAAAGATGTCCGATACTGGTGATGACCTGTGGTATATGATTACTGGTACCATAAAGAGAAATGACCATATTTAACTCGTCTAAACCGGTCATGGTGATCAATGCATCACATTTATCCATATGCTCGCTGGCCATTAATTTCTGGCTGCTGGCATCTCCATGGACGATACTTGCTTCCGGAAGGCTGCCGGCTAATTCCAGACAACGATCATAATTCTTCTCGATGATCTGAACGGTTATGCCACTTTTTTGAAGACGCTTTGCAAGGTAATAAGAGATACGGTTACCGCCACATACGACAACACGACGTATCTTTTTGTTGGCAATGCCGAGATTCTTAAGAAGGGTTGCCAAAGATTCCGTAGGGGCAGTGACATAGACAGAATCTCCCTCCATGAGCGTAAAGTCACCATCCGGGGCAATGGCTTTGCCATCTCTCATTACGATACATACTAAAACAGAAGTCTTGATCACTCTGTACAGATGCTTTAAAGAGATATTATTTAATGGACTGAAATCGGTTACCTTCAATTCAATGATTTCAAGATGACCGTTGGCAAGGTATTCACGCTTTAAGGACCCCGGGTATTTTAAGATACGCTCAATCTCACATGCAGCCTGCATATCCGGATTCACCATGAAAGAAAGACCTAATTTATCTTTTAATTTATTCGTCTGTTCATAATATTCCGGATTACGAACACGAGCGATGGTACGAATGTCCGGATTCATACTATATGCCGTAAGACAACAAAGAAGATTGATCTCATCCTTACTGGTGGCAGCAATCAGCAGATCTGCTTCTGTGACACCGGCCTCTTCGAGAACGTCCATCGTAGCACAATTACCGGTGATGGCCATCACATCATACTGCTCGATGGTTGTTTCTAAAACCTTCGAATTGGAATCAATCAGGGTAATATCATAATCCTCCGAGGAAAGCTGGCTTACTAAAGTGGAACCAACCTTTCCGTCACCTGCTACTATAATTTTCAAATTTTTTTCCTCCATATAAAACTATGTCCCCACATTCAGTTACAATATGGTATTATTATAACAGAGAATAAAAAAAAGGTAAATTAAATTCCCAATTATGAGGTGTATAATAATAAAAACAAAAAGCAAATTGAAAATATTTTTAAAAAAATATATTGACGAATTGGGGATAGATGTGTATAATCTAATACAGTGCAAAAATACCCAAACAGTTGTATTAGGCACAATACGCAACTGGAGGGAGGTCAGGTGAGTCAATGTCAAACGTAATCGTTAAAGAGAACGAATCTTTAGACAGCGCACTTCGTAGATTTAAGAGAAGTTGTGCGAAAGCAGGTATTCAGCAGGAGATCCGCAAGAGAGAACATTACGAAAAACCAAGTGTTCGTCGTAAGAAAAAATCTGAAGCTGCTAGAAAAAGAAAATATAAATAATCGTGCTATGAAAAAGATATCCTTTTTTGGATATCTTTTTTTATTGCATTGTATCTCCGTCTCTTTATAATAATGATAGAAATTTCCTTATGGATAGCAATAGTCTATCTTGTTCTTTTTTTTCATTGATGTTAAAATAAATTAGTTTATTTCGTATCTTTTGGTGGAGAAGATGTATTATTTCAAGGAGTAAAATATGATTGGAATCATTATTGTATCACATAGTGCCAAGCTGGCAGCAGGAGTGAAGGATATTATTTGTATGATGGCACCGGAAGTTCTTGTATCCGTTGCGGGTGGACATGAAGATGGTTCCTATGGAATCTGTCGGCCGTTGATCCGTTCCGCTATGCGTGAAATGCGTAAGGCGGATCATGTTCTGGTTTTTATTGATTTTGGAAGTGCTTCTACCGCTGTGGAAGATATCTCCGGAGAGTTTCCACTTGGTAAGTTCGAGATGATGAATTGCCCGATGGTGGAAGGCGCTGTCAATGCTGCGGTTATGATCGCAGGTGGGGCACCGCTTAAGGATGTCCTTCGTGCTGCCATGGAATCACGGAATGCCTTTAAATTTTAAACAGGTTTGGACCGTTCTTGGGAACGGTCCTTTTCTATGATGTAACCGTACGAATGTTTTTCGCATGGAGCCTTGCCTCTTGCATCCTTCCTAGTGGAGCAAGACGACCGGGCGGCTTGCATGTGTGTTTTCTATGGGAGTGAAAGAGAATAAACCGTGACATTTTAAAAAAACTGTGTTATAAAGAAGAGATATTGCAAGAAGGCCAAGATCTTCTTGAAAAATGTAATATATCATGCAGGAAGGAGTATTCAAGGGATGAATATAGCCGAAATGGAATTTCCTTTTCCGGCAGAACATGCAGGAAATGTTTTTGGACAATTTGATGCCCATATGAAAAAAATAGAAAAAGCGCTTCACGTAACCTTAATTTTCCGGGCGGATCGCATGAAACTGATCGGAAGTGAGAAGGATTGTAAGCGTGCCAGAGAAGTCATTGATGCTCTATTGCACTTATCCATGCGGGGAAATGATATCACGGAACAGAATGTGAATTATAGCTTAGCACTTGCCATGTCGGAATCCGCTTCTGTCGCTTCTGTGAATGAACTGGATCGTGATATCGTCTGTCATACCATTCTTGGAAAGCCGATCAAACCGAAAACGGTAGGCCAGAAAAAATATGTAGATACGATTACAGAGAAAATGATTGTTTTTGGAGTGGGTCCCGCAGGAACCGGTAAAACCTATCTGGCTATGGCCAAGGCCATTACTGCATTTAATAATAATGAAGTTTCGCGAATCATTTTAACCAGACCAGCCATTGAGGCCGGCGAGAAACTGGGTTTTTTACCGGGAGATTTGCAGAGCAAGGTAGATCCTTATCTTAGACCTCTTTATGATGCCCTTTATGAGATCATGGGAGCAGATGCTTTTATGAAGAATATGGAAAAGGGATTGATTGAGGTTGCCCCACTGGCTTATATGAGGGGCCGTACTTTGGATAATGCCTATATTATCCTGGATGAAGCCCAAAATACAACGCCGGCGCAGATGAAGATGTTTTTGACCCGTATTGGTTTTGGCTCGAAGGCAATCATTACCGGCGACCTAACCCAGAAGGATCTTCCGGATGGCAGCCGATCCGGTCTGGATGAATCTTTGCGGGTGCTTCGAAATATTGAAGAAATCGGAGTTTGTCATCTGACCAGTGAGGATGTGGTGAGACATCCATTGGTACAGAAGATCGTTACAGCCTATGATAATTATGAAAAGCAAAAAGAAGCCAAAGAGAAGGCCAATAAGAAAAAACAGAAATGGAGCGGAAGATGACATTTGAGATCGAATATGAATATCCGGAGCTTGTGGTAGAGGATTATAAAAAAATCATAGAAACGGTGATTCTTGGTGCCCTTGATTACGAAGAATGTCCTTATGAGGCTCAGGTCTACGTATTGCTTACGGATAATGAGGAGATTCATCGGATCAATCTTGAACATAGACAAATCGATCGTCCGACCGATGTTTTATCTTTTCCGATGAGTGAATATCCTGTGCCTGGAGATTTTTCAGACATTGAGCAGACGGACCCGGATGCCTTTCATCCGGAAAGTGGGGAATTGATCCTGGGAGATATTATCATTTCCATGGATAAAGTAAAAGAGCAAGCCAAAGAGTATGGGCATTCCACCAGCAGAGAATTGGCTTTTTTAGTGGCACATAGCATGCTTCATCTTATGGGCTATGATCATATGGAAGAGGAAGAAAGAAGCGTTATGGAAGCCAAACAAAAAGAACTTCTGGAGCAATGCGGTTATCCCAGATAGACAAAGGTGTAGCATTATGGCATATGATATTATGATTATCGGTGCAGGTCCGGCTGGAATGAGCGCTGCCATAAGAGCAGGCGATGCGGGCCTTCATGTTCTCCTGATCGAAGGAGCCAATCAGATAGGTAAGAAGATACTTGTTACGGGAAATGGCCGCTGTAATCTGACAAATGAAAGGCAGGATCTGTCATTTTATCGAAGTGAAGATCCTTCCAGGGTGGAAAAAATACTGGAACAGTTTGACCTGCAAAAGACCTATCATTTTTTTCGACATCTGGGAATCATGATCCGAAAGAAAAATGGATATGTGTATCCTTATAATGAACAGGCGGCAGCTGTGAGAGAGGCATTTGAATGTAAAATCAGATCCTATCAGAATATAAATATAGTAATAGATTGTCATGTGGACCAGGTGAAGATAAAAGCAGATGGATATGAATTACTTACATCGAAAGAAAGATATCAGGGCCATTCCTTGATTGTAAGCACCGGAGGTTATGCCGGACCGAAAATAGGATGTGATGGCTCCGGCTATGCTTTTGCGAAATCTTTCGGCCATTATGTGGTCAAGCCTCTGCCGGCTCTGACTCCTTTAAAGTCTCCGGCCCCCTTTTTGAAAAAAATCAGTGGTGTACGTAATCAGGCTATGATTCATTTGCTGGTCAATGGAGAAGAATTCACCAAAGAAGAGGGAGAATTGCAATGGACGGATTATGGGATTTCCGGTGTCGCAATTTTTCAGATCAGCCGTTTTGCGGTTCTTGCGCTGGAGGAGGGAAAAAAGGTAAGCTTAGTGCTTGATTTTCTTCCGGAAGTCGAGAAAGAGCGTTATTTCCAATATTTATGTGATTTTCGAAAGAATGGTTCTTTTAAGAATGCAAACCAGCTGCTGGCCGGTATTCTGCCAGCGAAATTGGTGCCGGTCGTTTTGCGAGAGGCCAGGATCGAGCCGTCTTTTCTTGCGGGTAAGCTGACAGATGAGATGCTTCTTGCCATTGTTGATGCATGTAAGAACTTTCTTCTGCATATTAATGGATACCTGGGCTATGAAAAGGCACAGGTTACCAGAGGAGGCATTCGTCTGAAAGAATTGAATTCTTCTTTAGAGTCCATCTATCATCCCGGATTATTTTTTGCAGGGGAAGTCATTGATGTGGATGGTACTTGTGGTGGCTATAATCTGCAATGGGCCTTTAGCAGTGGGAATGTAGCCGGGATGGCGGCTTGTCATTATGTAGAAAATCGGAAAAAGAAAGAAAAGATTTCTACGAATGCAAGAAAAAGAAAGAAAGTTTCTAAGAAGAGGAAGGAAAGTTAAGTATGCTCAGAATATCCGGATTAAAATTAAAGATTCCTCACGATCGTCAGGCATTAGAAGCTGCCCTTACCGCGAAGGCGAAAGGAATGCTACCACGCTCTTATCGCATTGTGCGTCGTTCGATCGATGCCAGGAAGAAACCGGACCTTTACTACGTATATACCATAGACGCCTCTTTTGAAGGAGAGAAAAAAATCCTTCGGGCCAGAGGAAGTAAATGGACGAAAACAGAAGAAAAAAAGTATCATTTTCCTTATTCTATCAAGGAATATCAAAAAGTAGACCGTCCGGTGATCATAGGATTGGGACCGGCGGGATTATTTGCTGCCTTGTTGCTGGCGAGAGCCGGTTTTCGACCTTTGGTTTTGGAACGTGGCGATGATGTGGACCTTCGAACCAGGAAGGCAGAACGATTATTTACCGATAAAGTTCTCGATCCGGAGTCCAATATTCAGTTTGGAGAGGGCGGAGCCGGTACTTTTTCTGATGGGAAGCTGAATAC
>R25__coassemble_1471_pt1 | contig 11639 bp, 9 predicted proteins | sample R25__metabat2_low_PE_006 | metagenome-assembled genome bin R25 | reverse complement strand
AATATGCTGATTTGTATTATATTCTGGCTCCTGTTTGCATGTAAATAATGAATTCTCTATATTTACATGACTTCGGGCATGTAAAATGCTCCATTCTCTTATTTGCTGGCTCCAGTCGGCATGCAAATAATGAATTCTTTATATTTACATGTCCCCAACAGAAAAGCCTCCAAAAAAAAGGCATCGCAGATAAATAGATTCTTATATCTGCGATGCCTTTTTTACAAATTTATATATCTATAATATATTCTTTATTGATATATCTCATTCATATACCTCATCAATATATCCCATTACTACTCTTCATCGATATATCTCAATACCATATGTCACCCTACACATCTACTCTCTGTCTTTCTACCAGTTCCGCGAAAAATCCATTTTTCGCGATCAATTCCTCGTAGGTTCCGTCTTCAATGATCTTACCACCATCCAGAACCAGAATACGGTCACAGTGTCGGATCGTCGATAAACGATGCGCGATTACGATGCGGGTGCAGCGCATGTCATCCAGAGCATCCGCCACCTGTTTTTGGGTAATATTATCTAAGGCAGATGTTGCCTCATCTAAAAGCAAAAGCTTCGGCTTTGGCGCCACCGCGCGGGCGATCATCAAGCGCTGGGCCTGCCCACCGGAGATGCCTCCGGCTCCTTCGGAGATCATGGTATGCATGCCCATAGGCATGCTACGGATCTCATCGGCAAAACCCGCAATCTCCGCTGCCTTCCAGGCATCCTCCAGAGTGGCCATCGGGGCGGAAATGGTTATATTTTCAAAGATACTGCCGGAAAAGAGCTTTCCATCCTGTATGACCGTTCCGATCTGTTTACGGACGGAGCGCATATCCAGACGCTTCTGGTCCTTTTTATCAAAAAAGATACTACCCTTGGTCGGCTTCTCGAAGCCAAGAAGAAGACGCATGATCGTGGACTTACCACAGCCGGTCCGTCCGACGATAGCCACGTACTGTCTGGCCGGAATATTGATGGATAAATCATCTAAGATCAACGGACCATCCGGCGTATAACGGAAGGAAACATGGGATAATTCCACATTTCCCGAGATGGAGGTCACCGTTTCGAGATTCTCTGACGTCTCCGGTTCTGCATCCATCAAAGGCTTAATCAATTCTAAAATCGGCTGAATTCCTGCCGCTACTACTACAACCTGAGCCAATGCACTAAACGCTGTATTAATATAAGCATAGGAAGCATTAAATGCATAATAATTCGCAACGGAAACCTCATTTTTCACTGCGATATAGTAGATGACAATGGTACCGATCATGCTAATGGCAGATAAGATTACCGAATTCACTTTAAGCAGCAAAGGTGGATTATAAGTAAGCGCAGATTCCTTCGCATAAATCTCTGACCATTTGATAAAAGCACGGTTCTCTGCACCGGCCAAGCGGATCTTCTGAATACCGGAGATCAGGGAGAATACCAGACCCTTCTCCTTGGCTGATAAAGCCATTTTCTCCTTACTGATCCTCATTTGTAAGAAAGAGCTTGTAAGGCTGACGACCAGCGTAAGAACGGTTACAACCAGCGATGGAAATACCAGACTCTTCGCAAAGGTAAAAATCTGGGTCAGGTAAACCAGAGAGAATACACCCGTGATCAAGGTAGATAACAAAGAATTCACCAAAGTATCACACAAAGAGTTCATATAAGAAAGGTATTCATTTAACTCACCTGCGGTATAGTCTCTGAAAAAATCTGCCGGCAGGGACAAGACACGCATCATCGTCGCTGCATTCACGCTCAAAGACATCTTCATATTAATTCTGGCCAAAAGCAGGCTCTTTATGGTTGTAAATAAAACACTGCCTATGGTAGAACACAAAAGGAAGGTCATCACCGCCATTAAGAGGGAGTCACTTCCATAGGTCACCACTGGTCCCATGAGAACCTGATTCAGCTTCGGCATGATCATGCCCACCAAAGTGATAACCAGAGCCGCCAAAATAAAACTGGCCATATCCCAGGTAGTCAGACACTCTCCCATGTAAGCTGCAATATCCCGAAGGGTAATCTTTCTCATCGGAAATGGACGATAAAAACACCAGGCTTCCGTATGGATCTTGGCTTCCGTCGTCCGGCTGACCTTCACCTTCTTTCGGGTATAAGGATCCACATAATAATAACCACCGGACTGCTCCGGTAATACTGTGATCACCGTACCATCCTCCCGTAAGGTGGTGATCATGGCACCCATGGCATCTCTGCGCCAGCCAGGCTCCAGCTTCACTTCACGGTACATGATTCCCGTGGAAGAAAGCAGAAAGTCCAACCGATCCTCCAGATCCGTAAGCTTCTCCGGTACTTCCTTCTCCTTGACATGAAAATATTTCAATAATTGGGAGATGGCATCCTTGACATCCTCCCCTTCCTTCAGCCAACCATCCCCCAACTTTCTACCGGTGATGGACCAGGCTATATTCTGGAAAGAATCAGAGAGGAGTTCATTTTCTATCTTCTTTCGGGATTCTATCTGTTCATCAAACCAACCCATCATCCACTCCCTTTCTATTCCTGTCGAGCCAAACGATGACCCTTTTCTGATTTCTTATAAGAGAACCCATCGTTCACTCCTTTCTATTCCTGTCGAGCCAAACGATGACTCTTTTCTGATTTCTTATAAGAGAACCCATCGTTCGCTCCCTTTCTATTCATTAATCACCAGACGTCGATATGCGCCGTCCCTGGCAAATAATTCCTCGTGTTTTCCTCTTTCCACGACCTGTCCCTGCTCCAGAACGATGATCTCATCGCAATCCCGGATGGTAGACAATCGGTGGGCGATAATGACACAGGTGATACCACGGTCTGTGATGGACTTGACCACCTCATACTCCGTCTTGGCATCCAAAGCAGAGGTTGCCTCATCCAGGATACATATGGTCGGGTCCTGTGCCAAGGCACGGGCAATCTCTAACCTTTGACGCTGTCCACCGGAAAAATCCTTTCCACCTTCCAGCATCTTATGCTGGTAACCGCCATCTTTTTGAATAATATCATCATGAATGCCAGCATCGCGAGCCGCCAGAATCACTTCAAAGCCTTCGATGGAACTGTCCCACATACGAATATTATTCGTGACAGAATCCTCAAAAAGAATGATATCCTGATCCACCACCGAAACCGAACCTGTGAAAACATTGCGATCGATATCCTGTAGTTTTTTTCCATCAAATGTAATATCACCAGACCAAGGCTGATATAGACCAGTCATTAATTTCGCAAGGGTGGACTTCCCACATCCGGACCGTCCGACAAATGCCACCTTCTGTCCTGGTTTTACCGTCATGGAAAAATCACGGATCAGAGGCTCTGCCAATCTGGAATAGCCAAAGGTCACATGATCAAATACGATCTCCCCCTTTAGCTTCTGATAATTCTCCGGTACTGCTTTCTCCTCAAAACAAGGATCTTCCGGATACTTCATGACATCATCCACACGCTCCATCTGCGTGATCATCTCCTGCATGGACTGGCCGGCACTGATCAAGGAAGTGGCCGGAGCCATAAAGGCAGATAAGAAGCCCTGAAAGGCCATGACCTTACCGATGGTAAAATTACCATGAAGAATCAGCCAGACTCCGATATATAAAACCAAAATATTCGCCAAAGCACTGACCATGGATGGAATCATCCCCAAAAGCTGGGTGATCAGCTGCAGACGATTGGCCTGCGTATTCACACTGGCCTGAAAGCCAGCCCATTTACTAAAAAATCCTTTTTCTGCACCACTGGCCTTAATGGTCTCGATGGAACTGATGCCGGACACGGTGGTTCCGGAAAGCTTACCACGGTCCCTCAGGGAGATTCTCGTAATATTGATCCTCTTCTGGGAAATGTACCAGGATACCACGGCATTGATCAGAATCGTGCTGACGCCCACTACCGTAAGCATCACATTATAACGAAGCATGATCACCAGATAAAAGATCATCATCGCTGATTGAATGGTCAGCGGAGCTAAGGTCTGAATGATCGTGCTGGCAATGGTCGCATTGGTGGTCTGACGATCCGATATGTCACCAGCCAGACGCTGTCCAAAGAACTGCATGGGCAGACGCAGGACCTTCCATAGATAACTAGCATTCCCCACAGCTGCCATCTTACCCTGTATGGCCAGACTATAGATGGCAGAAATCCAGGACATGGTCAGGGATATGATCGTAAGAATGGATAATCCGATCAGAAATGGGGTAAACCAGTTAAGACTCTGTCCTGTCAGCAAACGGTCCAGAAAGATACGATTAAAAACCGGTGTGATCAAACCAAATAAAGAGGTGATCACCGTCGTCAGAATCACAAATGTCAGCGCAGCACCTGTTCCATGCAGACGCTCTTTGGCATATTCCAATACGGACTTGCGACTGCCGGAAGGCTGAAAATGCTCTCCCGGCTCAAAGGTCATACAGATTCCGGTAAACTGCTTATCAAACTCTTCCCATGGAACGACGACTCTTCCTCTGGCCGGATCATTGATTACCGCTTTTCTTCCCTTAAATCCGTCCAATACCACAAAATGATTGAAGCCCCAATGAAGAATGCACGGATAAGGCCCTTCTTCCAATAAAGCTTCCGGTTCTAAGCGGTAGGCATGGGTTTCCATACCATAGCTTCGTCCCGCCCGTAATAGATTCCTGGCATTGGAACCATCTCTGGAGACACCACAATCCACACGCGCTTGCTCCAAAGTAATCCATTTATCATAATAAGCCATGATCATGGCAAGGGAAGCCGCGCCGCACTCTACCATCTCTAACTGCATGATCACCGGTACCTTGGCTACCCCTTTCATGACTGGCTCTTTTATTTTTTTAGTTTTTCTATGATTCTCCTGCATAAATACTCCTTATATGAGTTGCCAATTATGATTCTCCTGCATAAATACTCCTTATATGGATATGCCAATGCAAATGTACGATTTAATGGAGCAAGAAAGACATGGGTGTAATGGTCTCTGTTACGATGATTCCGGTATACACACCTTCTTTTAATTCCGAAGTAATATCCACCGGATAAACGATATCGCCAGGCACTAAATCACCAGCCAGTAATACATAAACGTCTTCCTTCTCTTCGATGGTTTCCGGTTCCATGGACTTTGGCGCTAAGGAAAGTTCCTCACCCTCTACGGTGATCATTCTATCCTCGATCACAGCATCCAGAGCCTCTTCCGGCACCAGACAATAGGTTCCGGTATCATCCGATATCACAGCCACCTTCACCTCGGAATTAATATGACCAAATATCCCCCAGACACAGACACCGATCAAGAGTATGATCACTGCTGCCATATACATCCAGACACCCGGTGATGTCACACGAAGATACTGATCCAGCACTTCCGGGCTTTCTATACTTTCTAAACTCTTCTTTCGAAATAATTGATTTTTCTCATCTGCCATACAGTTGCTCCTCCCATAACACTAACTGAGAAATGATTTTACAGGAAGCCATGAGGAAATCCATAGAGTCAATAAAGCTTCTCCTTCCTTCCTGCGAACATTTTTATTTTACCTAGAATGATTTCAAGTGTCAATGAATCATTCCGACTCCTGCATATCATAAAACCTTCCGACTGCTCTTCCGACTGCTCCACAGGGTAGGCAGCAACACGGCTCTGCTCTGTTGCTGCCGCAAAAAAAAGAGGGCATCGCTACTACGACACCCCCTGATGTTCCTTTACTTCTTCTTTACTTATTCAGATCATCGTCTGCATCCAGTGCCTTGGATCCCGCTGCATTCAGAAAGGAAAGAGCATCCTCCTCCAATGCTACCCTGCCAAGATACTTCGCTTCTGTGCGGGCAATCATATCACTCAGTCTTGCATTTCCCTCAAATCTCTGATAATCAAAAATATTTCTTAAATTACGCATCATAATAATCCCATCCTCTCATTCTTTTTTACTATATTGTCTTATGATTCGCTGAAACATCCGGGATATATGAATTATCTTACACATGATCTTCATCCTTGGATGTTCTTTCTTTTATTAATCCTTACACTATATAGTACGCAAAACTGAGGAAAAGGGATAAAATTTTTTGATACAAAACTTTGTGCCGCGCGCAAAGCTGCGTCTCCCCTCGGAGGGTTTTCTATCATAGGAAATGAGTAATATCCGATGATACGCTTCCTAATCCATCATACCTCTCATCTTCGCAAGAGCCTTCTTATGGATAATCTTCACATTAGCATAGGACATGCGCATCTTGACGGCGATCTCCTTCAAAGTCAGATTACTATAATAATGAAGGATGATCAAATCACGCTCACGATCGGACAGACTTTCCAGGGCATCGGCCAGCTGGTCTAAGGTCTCTTCCTGAATCAAACCGGCATCCAGCTCCGTATTATCCACCAAAACAGTAGGCATAAGACCCTCTGCACCATCATCGTCCGGTATCTCACTGAATACCTTTCTTCTACGATAATAATCGGTAACTGTACGCGAAGTGATCGTAAAAATCCAGGAAGATAAGGAAGCCTTGGTCTCATCGTACTTATCCAGATTCTGATATACCTTAATAAACACATCAGAAACGATATCATCTACCACGCTGGACTCCGCAACCTTACTGCGAACATATCTGGTTACTTTATCAATAAAATCTGCATAAATATAATTAAACTCCGGTACTGCCATACTTAAAAATCACCGCCTCCCAATGTATCCTTCTGCATCTTCTTCAGAATATCCTCCAACGGAACCTGACTCTCTTTCTCTTCTTTCTTAAAATAATCCTGAGAACCAGCTGCATTCACCATGAAGAGATCATCTTCATCTAAGGCCTGGCGTGTGATATATCTTGACTCTGTATCGGCAATCATCTTAGAAAGCCGTTCATTTCCTTCAAATCTCTGATAATCAAATAATTGACGTAAATTCTTCATATTTATCATCCTCGTATCTACTATAACTATCGTAATCTCATAAACTGTGAATCTATTGCAATGATTATAACATATTTTTATAAAAAAACAAGAATGAGCCTTTATTCCGGCGGTAGCGGGTAAAGGGGGATCAAGTAGTACCAGTGCAAATCATGGAAGTTTTGAATACTTCATTTTGGCGGTAGCGGGTAAAGGGAGGATAAAGAAAAAAGTCGCCGTAATATTTTCTCCACTCCTTTTTGGAAGGGAAGAAAGTATTCCAGCGACATTTTCATCCTTGAGATAATATATTTTTCACTTTAGCCTTTGATCTGTTCGTAGATTCCCTTACCATCCAGCTTAAAAGCTTCCAAAAGCTTGACAGCCGGACCGGAATAACCGAATTCATCCCGCACTCCAAGACGAATCACCGGAACCGGACATTTCTCTGACAGACATTCTGCCACAGCACCGCCAAGACCACCGATGATGGAATGCTCTTCTACTGTGTATACCTTACCGGTTTCTTTGGCTGCTGCCAGGATCAACTCCTCATCGAGTGGTTTGATGGTATGAATATTGATCACCTTAGCCTCGATGCCATCCGCTTTTAACAGCTCTGCCGCTTCTAAGGATGCAGCCACTGTCACACCGGTTGCCACGATGGTAAGATCCTTTCCTTCTCTTAAGACGATACCCTTCCCAATCTCAAAATGATAATCCTCATTTTCATTGATCACAGGAACCGCCAGGCGTCCAAAGCGCAGATAAACCGGTCCTTCCATCTCATAAGCTGCCTTCACCGCTGCCCTGGCCTCAATATCATCAGAAGGTACGATGACGGTCATACCGGGAATCGTTCTCATAAGAGCAATATCCTCGTTACACTGATGGGTTGCACCATCTTCCCCTACAGTGATACCCGCATGGGTCGCACCAATTTTCACATTCAAGTGTGGATATCCGATGGAGTTACGTACCTGTTCATAAGCACGTCCTGCAGCAAACATGGCAAATGTACTGGCAAATGGTACAAAGCCGACCGTACTTAAACCTGCTGCGATGGACATCATATTACTTTCCGCAATACCGCAGTCGATATGTCTGTCAGGGAAGGCTTTCTTGAATGTTGCTGTTTTGGTTGCGCCTGCTAAATCCGCATCCAAAACCACCAGATTCTCCGCTTCCTTTCCAATCTCTGCCAGTGCTTTACCATAACTTTCTCTTGTCGCGATTTTCTTCACTTCTGCCATAATACTCACCTCGTATCCTACTGATTCTTTTCTGTCTGCTCTTCTTGCGAAGCCATTTCCAGTTTTGCTGCGATGGCATCCAAATCTGCCATTGCTACTTCATACTGCTCATCATTTGGTGCAGATCCATGCCAGGAGGCTTTATTTTCCATGAAAGAAACCCCTTTTCCCTTGATGGTTTTCATGACGATTGCCACCGGCATATCCTTCACACTTCTTGCTTCTTTGAAGGCTGCATCTAACTGTGCCATATCATTTCCATCTGCCACATTGATCACATGGAAACCAAAGGCTGCGAATTTCTCATCGATCGGATATGGAGAGCAGACATCGGCAATATCTCCGTCAATCTGAAGACCATTATTATCCACGATCACCAGCAAATTATCCAGCTTTCTATAACCGGCGAACATGGCAGCTTCCCATACCTGTCCTTCCTGAATCTCACCATCTCCTAAGAGGGTATAGACACGGAAGTCTTTCTTCTGAAGCTTTGCACCAAGTGCCATACCAACTGCTGCAGAGATTCCCTGTCCCAGAGAACCACTGGACATATCGATACCTGGTGTATGTGCGATACATGGATGTCCCTGAAGATGGGAGCCGATGTGTCTTAAAGTCTTTAAATCTTCTACCGGGAAATAACCTCTCTGTGCAAGCGTGGAATATAAGCCCGGTGCAGTATGTCCCTTGGATAAGACAAAACGGTCACGATCTGCCTTCTTCTCATCTGCGGGATCGATATTCATTTCCTCAAAATATAAATAGGTAAATACATCTGCCGCGGATAAAGAGCCACCCGGATGACCGGATTTGGCTGCATGTGTTGCAGTGATGATTCCTTTTCTGACTTCATTGGCTGTTTTCTGAAGTTCTAATATTGTCATGTTTTTTCACCTCGTGTTCACTTTAATGACTTGTCTTGTAATTGTTTACCATAATGACATCTTAACAGAAGCATTCGGATCACAACAGTTTGAATCTATTCAAAATAATTGGGAAAAATTGTACTTTATACCAACTTTTTATTATTTCCTTGCAAGCAGTTCTTCCAGGATACTTCTCATTTCTCCCACAGACTTAACTTCATAGTCTGCCTTTATGGAAGAGCTGAAAGGTATGTCTCTCCGTCAAAACAATCCCCACATCGGCATAGGTTTTCTGTATGCGATAGCGAAATTCCTGGGTTTTATCGATCAAGCCCCGGGACCATTGATAGAAAGCTACAGTTTTTATACCTTATGACGAAAGAAAAAAACATGCCAGCGGCATGTTCTTTCCTTCACGATTCTTCTTAATCACTATCCTTATTCTTCTTAATCAACCGGCTGGTAGGTCGTCACAACCTCCTTGATCCTCTCCCGGATATCCTTCTTATTCTTATGGGCAGCATCCATCAATTCCTCCAACTGTCCCAAAAAGATCTCGATATCAAATGGAATCGGACAACCGATATGAATCAATTCATTTTTCGTCTTCTTCAGTCCTTCTCCCGCCATCAGCTTCTCTTCATATAGCTTCTCGCCGGGGCGAAGACCGGTGTACTCAATCTTGATGTCCACATCCGGCTTATGCCCGGATAACTTAATCAGATTACGGGCCAAGGTATCGATCTTGACCGGCTCTCCCATATCCAGAACGAAAATCTCGCCACCCTTGGCATAGGTTCCTGCCTGAAGTACCAGGCTGACAGCTTCCGGAATGGTCATGAAGTAACGAATGATATCCGGATGGGTTACCGTAACCGGACCTCCTTCGGCAATCTGCTTCTTAAAAAGTGGAATCACGGAACCATTGCTTCCTAAGACATTTCCAAAGCGAACGGCCACAAACTCGGTCCTGGTATGCTTCAATTCTTCCTGTAATCCAGGACAGAGCTCCATCTTGGAGGCATGAGAGAAAAGCTGAGGCATCTCATGAGCCTTGCCAGCCTTCACCTTGGCATCAAAGGCCTGAATGATCATCTCGCACAGACGCTTGGAAGCGCCCATCACATTGGTCGGATTGACCGCTTTATCGGTACTGATCAGAACAAAACGCTCACAGCTATGGGTCATGGCAGCGTAGGCTGTCTTATAAGTACCAAGAGCATTATTTTTAATGGCCTCACATGGACTATCCTCCATCAAAGGCACATGCTTATGTGCAGCGGCATGATAGACCAGCTGTGGCCGATAAATATCCATCACATCAAAAATCTTACGGCTGTCACGGACAGAACCTATGATACAGACCAGATCCAGATTCGGATAATCCCTGCGTAATTCCTGCTGGATATCATAGGCATTATTCTCATAGATGTCAAATATGATCAGCTGCTTGGGTTCGTGGGCAGCAATCTGTCGGCAAAGCTCCGAACCGATGGAACCACCTCCGCCGGTTACCATGATAACCTTTCCCTGCAGATTCGAGTAGATATCATCCATTCTTACCTGAATCGGATCACGACCCAGAAGATCCTCCACCGCCACTTCCTTCATGGCGCTGACCGTAACCTCACCGGTACAAAGCTGATAGATACCCGGCATCTTAAAAAGCTCACAGCCGGTCTCATTACAAATGGCAAGAATCTCCTTCATCTGCTTGGAGGAAATATTCGGAATGGCAATATAAATCTTCTCAATCTTATACTTCTTAGCAGACGCGATGAGAACATCACGTCCTCCCACGATCGGAATCCCATCGATGAAACGTCCCCACTTATTCGGGTTATCATCGATGATACAACAGACCTTCTCATCGGACTCCTTCGTTGCCTTCAAATCCTTCATAAGGAGCCGTCCCGTATTCCCCGCTCCATAGATCAATACCGGACGAAGATTACTATTCGGCACAATTCTGCTGCCACGGAGCAGCTTCACGAATCGATAAGCAAAACGAATCGCTACCGTAAGAACAAACTGTAAGATCGTTCCGAAGATATAATAGGAATATGGCATACGATGCGCAGGAAGCAAGTCCGAACAGACCAGTCTCATACCCAACATATGGACGATAAGGCAAAGAATCGTCGCTATGGTAGCGCGCAATAATTCATGATAGCCTGCATAACGCCAGATGGAACGATACATATGCATCTGCCAATAAATGATCATACTGATAAAGATATAGATTGGAATAAAGCGAAGATACGCCGCATAATATTCCTTAGGAACCATGCTGAAAGCACAATCAAAACGAACCCAGAGGGCAAAGAAAAAAGAAGCAGCAATGGTTATGGCATCATATACGATCAGATAAATCATGATCATCTGCCAATGCTGAAGATGAAAACTTATTCTGCGATTTGTATTCTTAAGATTCTTTTCATTTTCCATAATTTAAGTCAATCTTATGATTCTCCATACAGAGATCCTTTCCGGTATATTTTATAATTCTACAATCGTAACATGGGAATCCTTTATCCACAGGATCACGTTTTACTTTCATGATCGCCATAAAAACAAGGATGCAAGCCAGCCAAGCTGCCTTGCTCCACAAGGCATGAAGCA
>R25__coassemble_1456_pt1 | contig 11741 bp, 9 predicted proteins | sample R25__metabat2_low_PE_006 | metagenome-assembled genome bin R25 | reverse complement strand
GACTATGCATCAATGGTTGTTACACCGATCGTTGTCTCCTCTAATACATCAAGAAGCACTCTCACCGTATCCAAAGATGTAAACATCGTTACATTATTTTCAGTGGCACACTGACGAATGGCGACGCCATCTCCGTAATGAACTCCGGATTTTATCGCACGTGTATTGATCAGATAGCTGACATATCCGGAACGAATCACATTCAAAACCTCATCGGATCCTTCACTCATTTTATGTCGTAATCTTGTTCTGACACCATGCGCCTTTAAAAACTGTGCCGTAACTGTTGTTGCCTCAATGTTAAATCCAAGATTATAGAAACGACGAATCAATGGAAGTGCCTCCTCCTTATCTTCATCCGCTAATGTAACAAGTACCGTACCATAGTTTGGAAGTTTAATGCCGGATGCAATCAATGCCTTAAATAAAGCACGATGCATTTTATCATCATATCCGATTGCCTCTCCGGTTGATTTCATTTCCGGAGAAAGATAAGAATCCATACCCCTTAATTTAGAGAAGGAAAAAGCAGGCGCTTTTACATACCAACGTTCTTTTTCATCTGGATACAAACCAAAAATACCCTGTTCCTTCAGACTGATTCCAAGAATAACCCTTGTTCCTATATCAGCCAACTGATATCCGGTTGCCTTTGATAAAAATGGAACAGTACGGGAAGATCTAGGATTCACTTCGATAATATAAACATCTTCCTTTTCATCCACAATAAATTGAATATTAAATAATCCAACAATTCCAATGCCTAATCCCAATTTTTTCGTATAAGACAAAATGGTTCCTTTTACTTTATCTGAGATACTAAATGGAGGATAAACGCTCATAGAATCACCGGAATGAACGCCCGTTCTTTCAACTAATTCCATGATACCAGGAACAAAAACATCCACACCATCACAAACTGCATCAACTTCCACTTCTTTACCTTGAATATACTTATCGACCAATACTGGTTTATCCACATCAATTTCAACTGCCGTTTTCAAATAATGTCTTAAATCTTTTTCTTTCGATACAATCTGCATTGCTCTTCCGCCCAAAACAAAACTTGGGCGAACCAAAACAGGATATCCTATTCTGGCTGCTGCTCTGACACCATCTTCGATATTGGTTACAGCCTGTCCCTTCGGTTGTGGAATATTTAAATCCTTTAAAACCTTTTCAAAGGCATCTCTATTTTCTGCTCTTTCAATGGCATCGCAATCCGTTCCCACGATGGTAACACCATATTCCTTTAATGGCTCCGCCAGATTTACTGCTGTCTGTCCTCCTAAGGTCGCGATAACTCCTTTTGGTTTTTCCAATTCGATGATGTTCATAACATCTTCCACGCATAAAGGTTCAAAATACAATTTATCCGAAGTTGTATAATCTGTGGAAACTGTTTCCGGATTATTATTAATGATAATTGCCTGATAACCAGACTCCTGTATGGTTTTTACTGCATGAACTGTAGAGTAATCGAATTCCACACCTTGACCGATTCGAATCGGACCGGATCCAAGAACAATAATCTTCTCCTGTTCTCCCACAATGGATTCATTTTCTCCTTCATAGGTGGAATAGAAATATGGAATATAACTTTCAAATTCAGAAGCGCAGCTATCTATCATCTTATAAGATGGAAAGATATTATATTCTTTTCTCAGATCAAAAATCTGATGTGGCGTCATTTTCCAGAATTTTGCGATGACAAGGTCGGAAAATCCCATACGCTTTGCATCATAAAGTACTTTCGCATCCTTTTTATGTACCTGCAGATTTTTCTCCATTTTAATGATGTTTTCAAAGACGCGAAGAAAAAGTGGATCGATCTTCGTACGATGAAAAATCATTTTTTTCATCGCAGGAACTTCTTCATCATTTGTTCTTCTAAGGATTTCTCCAATGGCATAAATACGATCATCCGTGCCAATTTCAATATAATCAAAGATATCTTCTGTAGACATCGTATCAAACTTCTCATGATAAAGATGAGTGACACCGGTTTCCAGAGAACGAATTCCTTTCAAAAGACTTTCTTCCATCGTACGACCTACGCTCATGACTTCACCGGTTGCCTTCATTTGCGTTCCTAATTTATTATTTGCATCCGTAAACTTATCAAATGGAAATCTTGGAAGCTTAGACACCACATAGTCTAAAGATGGTTCAAAACAAGCCAAAGTATTTGCTAAATGTATCTCGTCCAAACGATATCCCACACTGATTTTAGCAGAAACACGAGCAATTGGATAACCACTGGCTTTGGAAGCAAGCGCAGAGGATCTGGAAACTCTCGGATTTACCTCAATCAAATAATACTGGAAAGAATTCGGATCCAGAGCAAACTGTACATTACATCCTCCCTCTATTTTCAGCGCACGGATAATCTTTAATGCGCTATCACGAAGCATATGATATTCTTTGTTCGTTAATGTTTGAGACGGACATACTACCACAGAATCACCAGTATGAATACCGACCGGATCCACATTTTCCATATTACAGATTGTAATAGCTGTATCGTTTTTATCACGAATCACTTCATATTCAATTTCTTTATAACCACGTACCGATTTTTCAATCAAGGCCTGATGCACCGGTGATAAAACCAAAGCATTTTTCAGGATTTCTTTTAGTTCTTCTTCATCATCCGCAAAACCACCACCAGTTCCACCTAAAGTAAAAGCTGGACGGATTACCACCGGATAACCAATTTCTTTGGCTGCCTCAATTCCTTCTTCCATCGTGTTAGCAATAAGAGAAGGTAAGGTTGGTTCTCCTAGTTTAATACACAATTCTTTAAACAGTTCACGGTCTTCTGCTTGTGCAATACTTTCAAAACGTGTACCTAATAATTCTACACCACATTCATCCAAAACGCCTTTTTCTGATAATTCCATTGCCAGATTCAAGCCGGTTTGTCCTCCAATTCCTGGGAGAATGGCATCCGGACGCTCTTTACGAATAATTCGTGCAATATATTTTAAATTCAAAGGCTCCATATAAACTTTATCTGCTATACTTGGATCCGTCATGATCGTTGCAGGATTGGAATTACAGAGAATAACCTCATAACCTTCTTCTTTCAAAGCCAGACAAGCCTGCGTACCGGCGTAATCAAATTCTGCAGCTTGACCAATTACAATCGGACCTGATCCGATCACAAGGATTCTTTTTAAATCATTTCTTCTAGGCATCGAGGTTTCCTCCTTTCATTACTTGTACAAAACGATCAAATAAATATTTACTATCCTGAGGTCCTGGTGCACTTTCCGGGTGGTACTGAATACTAAAAGCATTATCTTTCTTACATTGTACCCCTTCGATTGTCTGATCCAGCATATTAATATGTGTTACCTCTAAAGGTGTTCCCTTAATGCTGCTATCATCTACAGCATAAGAATGATTTTGAGAAGTAACCTCAATTTTATCTGTCAATACATTTTTTACAGGATGATTTCCACCACGATGTCCAAATTTTAGTTTGTAAGTTTTCGCACCATAAGATAAAGACAAAATCTGATGACCTAGACAAATTCCAAAAATCGGATATTTTCCATGAATTTTTCGAACTGTTTCTATTGTTTCCGGAACATCTACCGGATCGCCTGGTCCATTGGAAAGAAAAATACCGTCCGGATTTATATCTTCTATTATTTTAGCGTCTGTATTCCATGGAAGAACAGATACTTTACAACCAATTTTATTGAGAGAACGTACAATATTTAATTTCATACCACAGTCAATGGCAGCCACATGATAAAGTTCCTTTCCCGTAGCCTCTGATGTCCAAACAGATTTGGTGCTTACACGGCTTACTTGATCATGCCGATAATCCCAGTTTGTCAAAATTGCTTTCCCTTCTTCTGCGGTTATTTCCAATCCTGTAATCAAAACCTTACAGCTTCCTTCACTACGAATTTTTCGAGTGATTTCTCTGGTATCCACACCGGTTACTCCAACAATATCATATTTTTTCATAAAATCAGATAAGGTTTCTGTGCTGCGGAAATTAGATGGCTCCGGTGCATATTCTCTGACAATCAGAGCTCCGATGGAAGGGATTTTTGTCTCATGATCTTCCGGATTAATTCCATAATTACCAATGATCGGATAAGTCATTACTACTGCTTGATCTGTGTAAGAAGGATCCGTCAGAATCTCTTGGTAGCCTACCATAGATGTATTAAAAACAAGCTCTAATTTCTTATCCACAGTACTTCCAAAACCTCTCCCAATATATTCTGTTCCATCTTCCAATATAATTTTCCTGATTATTTGTGTATCCATAATTCCTCCATGACATACGAAAAGCTCCGTAAGGATTTATAACTCCGGAGTCTCTATTCTAGGATCTTAATATACCCGATTACCATCAGATATCTAAAAAAAGAAAAAGACGCCCCGGATAAAAATCCAAAGCGCCTTTGCTTTCTTTCAAAATACTATATCCCTAAATCTTCAATTTGTCAAATCATTCATGAATTTTATGGAATATCCATTTTAAAAAAATTATGAAATATCATCTGCTAGTAACTTCTATACGTAAAATAACATTTGAGTATAAGTCGGATATGGCATAAAATCTTCCGGCATATATACTTCAAGTTCATCTGCCACTTTACGTGCAGTTTCCATATCATCAATAATGATATCATGGTAATATCTTGCAAGCTCTAACTGATCTTCTCCCATCTTTTCTGCTTTCTTTACATCTTCATCAAGCTTTTCTGTAAGATCAAACAGTTCCTCACTTAAAACAACCATCTTTTCAAGCAGCTTTTCTTCAGACTTACAGCTAATTGTCGTTGAAATTGCTTTTCGTCCACTAATTGTATTTACAATAGCATCTGTATATTTTGATACTGCCGGCATAAATTCCTGATAAAGCATGCTAACAAGTGTTTTACCTTCGATATGAAGAGTCTTGCAATATTTTTCTAATTTAATTTCATATCTGGATTCCATTTCAGACTTACTGTAAACACCATGTTTTGTAAAGAGAGCAACATTCTTTTCATCCAAATATTTTGGAAGTACATCTACTGTGGAACGAAGATTATAAAGTCCACGTTTTTTCGCTTCTTCTACCCATTCTTCACTATAGCCATTTCCATTAAATATGATTCTCTTATGTGCAATAATGGTTTCACGAATTAAATTATGAACTGCTTTTTCCATTTCTTCCGCAGAAACACCCTCTAATTTTTCAATGAACTGACTTAATACTTCAGCAACTGCCGTATTTAAAATCGTATTAGGCTGTGCAACAGATGCAGAAGAACCTAAAGAGCGGAATTCAAATTTATTACCGGTAAAAGCAAACGGAGATGTTCTATTTCTATCTGTAGTATCTCTGGTAAAATGTGGAAGGACTTTTGCGCCAATTTCCATATTTACTTTGCTACTGGTATGGAAGAATTCATCTTTTTCAATTGCTTCGATCACTTCGGTTAATTCATCACCTAAGAAAATGGAGATAATAGCTGGTGGTGCTTCATTTGCTCCAAGACGATGATCGTTTCCTGCACTTGCAACGGACATTCTCATAAGATCAGCATAATCGTCAACAGCTTTAATTACTGCAGCAAGCATAAGAAGAAATTGTGTATTTTCTGCCGGTGTTTTACCTGGATCTAAAAGATTTTCTCCTAAATTGGTAGACATAGACCAATTGTTATGTTTTCCGGAACCATTAATTCCAGCAAAAGGTTTTTCATGAAGGAGGCATACATATCCATGCTTTTCTGCTACTTTTTTCATCATTTCCATGGTCAGACAGTTGTGATCTACTGCTACATTTGTCGTATCAAAAATTGGAGCAAGTTCATGCTGACAAGGAGCAACCTCATTATGTTTTGTTTTGGCTGGAATACCCAATTTCCATAACTCTTCATCAAGATCATGCATATAAGCTGCTACACGTGGTTTTAATGTTCCAAAATAATGATCTTCCATCTCCTGGCCTTTTGGAGCAGGAGAGCCAAGAAGTGTTCTTCCTGTGAAGATTAAATCTCTTCTCTTTTTATAATCTTCTTTATCAATTAGGAAATATTCCTGTTCCGGACCAACAGTAGTCATAACACTCTTTACACTTGTATTTCCAATAAGATGAAGAATTTTTGTTGCCTGTTTATTTAAAGCATCCATAGAACGTAGTAGAGGTGTCTTTTTATCAAGTGCTTCTCCGCCATAAGAACAAAAGGCGGTTGGAATGCATAAGGTACCATCTTTGATAAATGCAGGAGAAGTTGGATCCCATGCAGTATATCCTCTGGCTTCACATGTGGCACGAAGACCACCTGATGGGAAAGATGATGCATCCGGTTCACCTTTTACCAATTCTTTGCCGGAAAATTCCATCAGCACACTACCATTATCTGTTGGGGAAATAAAACTGTCATGTTTTTCTGCTGCTGCACCAGTTAAAGGCTGAAACCAATGTGTAAAATGAGTTGCACCATGTTCAATGGCCCATTCTTTCATTGCAACTGCGACAGAATTCGCAACATCAAGTTCCAGGTGTGTATTCTGTTCAATCGTTTTATGAAGTGCTTTATACACATCCTTTGGTAACTTTGCTCTCATCACCTTATCATTAAATACCAGAGAACCATATAATTCAGGAATATTTTTCATAGTTTCTATCCTCTCTTTCTCTTTCTGATGGATGAATTTATATTAGGGGGATTCAAATTCATCCTCTTAATTTACATGATGAAAGGGGCTTTGACAAAGAATAATATATTCTATGAATCAAAGCCCCTTTGCTTTTACTTTGTGGAATTTTCTTAAATGACAATCCAACCATAAAAATCAGCAATTTATGATTAGATGAAAACAAAAAACATGACACCAACATATTTTCTGTTCATTATACTTATAAGGAAAAACTAGAAAGACGCCTTGGATCACTCCAAAGCGCCTTTGCTTTTCATGTGTCCTAATATATAATGCTTCTTTGGATTTGTCAATAACTATTTTGAATTTTTTTGGATTTTTCCTTCATTTTTATAATGTATTATTCTCCACTCGCTCCATAATTCGATAATACTCTTGCCGATGGATCGTTTACATTACAGCCTTCCCAATTCTTGTTTGGCATCCAATAATCAACAACCATTTCTGCCTGTCCAGGATAATATTTTTCAAAGATTTCTCGATAAAGCAGAGATTCCTTAGTGAATGGCATACTATAGGTATATTTTCGTCGTTTTTCTTCGTACTCTTCATCCGTATAATATTTTTGTGCATATTCCTTCAGATCATCTACCATAGAATGACCTACTGCATCAGAAAATGCCGCCTTTTCTCTAAATAAAATATCATGAGGTAAGTAATCTCCTTCAAATGCATTACGAAGCAAGAATTTTCCCTTTCCATAAATATTCATTTTCTTTGCCGGATCTATTGACATAACATATTCTACAAAATCTAAATCTCCAAACGGAACTCTGGCCTCCAGGGAATTTACAGAAATACAGCGGTCTGCTCTTAATACATCATACATATGTAACTCACGAATACGTTTGGCAGACTCTTTTTGAAATTCTTCAGGGGATGGAGCAAAATCTGTATATTTATAACCAAATAATTCATCCGATATTTCTCCGGTTAATAAAACGCGGATATCTGTATTTTCATGAATCCATTTACAAAGAAGATACATACCCATACTTGCACGAATTGTCGTAATATCATAAGTTCCTAACATATGAATCACTTCTTCTAACGAATCAAGAACCTGTTCTTTTGACATGTATACTTCGGTATGATCACTACCTATATAATCTGCTACCTGCTTGGCGTATTTTAAATCAATCGCATCTTTTTCCATACCAATGGCAAACGTACGGATTGGGTTTTTGCTTTTCTTTGCAGCGATAGAACATACTAGTGAAGAATCTAAGCCTCCAGACAAAAGATATCCTACTTTTGCATCTGCGATTAATCTTTTTTCAACACCTGACACCAATTTTTCATGAATATTTTTACAGATTTCTTCCAGTCCATGTTTGGAAACTTCTTTTACTTCTGTCATATCACGATAAGAAAAAAATTCTCCATCTTTATAATAGTGACCTGGTGGAAATGGCATAATCCTGTTACAATAAGCAACAAGATTTTTTGCCTCACTGGCCATCACCATACATCCTTCTTTATCATATCCATAATAAAGAGGACGGATTCCAATTGGGTCTCTTGCTGCTATAAATGATTTCTTCTTAGAGTCATAGATAATCAAAGCATATTCTGCATCTAACATCTTAAACATGTCTGTTCCATACTCTTGATATAATGGTAAAAGAATCTCGCAGTCAGACCCACTATGAAATACATATTTCTTTTCTAGTTCTTTCTTAATCGGCTCGTACCCATAAATCTCACCATTACATACTACATAGTTTCCATTTAATTCAAATGGCTGCATACCTTCCGGTGTTAATCCCATAATGGAAAGACGATGAAATCCCAACATACCACCATCTACTTTTAGAATTCTACTATCATCCGGCCCTCTGGAAACTGTTTCTTTAAATCCTATATCAAACTTTTCTTCTGTAATCTGATCACTACAGTATCCCATAATTGAACACATAACTGATCCTCCTGATTCTGTGTGACTGTGGGGACCTTTCTCTTTGTCACAATGATAATAATATGTAGCAAAGAGAAAGGTCCCCACTGCCACACAATAGAAAAAGGCACCTTGGATTTTCCCAAAGCGCCTTTGCTCATGTAAACAACTATAACCTCACATTTCCTTTTTGTCAAATGAATTTTTATTTTTTTAATCCTTCATATTTACTTTTTTAGATATTTTCTGTTCTTTCTTTTATTTTTTATGATTTCCTCATCTTTTAAAAACCTACCTTTTTTTAAATCAATATCTACCATATATCTTTCCCTAGTCTTTTTTCATCGAAACATGATCACCACGGTCAAAAACTATCTCATATCCTATTTTTTTCATTCTTTTCTCTAAGATTTGATAAGATTGAGCTGACTCCTCTCCTGTTGCTAACTTGTTATCATATAAAAGATAATCCTTTCGAAACATATCAGGGGACAAATTCGGCATTACGACATTTGCTCCAGCCTGCATTCCCTTCTCTCTTCCCAAAGAATCAATGGTAGCAAGAGCTGTTGTTGCCGGTAAGAGCACTTCCGGCATCATTATTCGAATCAGGCTTAAAAAATATAAAGTCTGATCCATACTGCCTGCAGCTTCTTTTGCGAATACTGTATCATGATGTGGAATAAAAGGTCCAATACCAACCATATGTGGATTTAAATCTTTTAAGAAAATCATATCTTCTACTAATGATTCTATGGTCTGGTAAGGAGACCCTACCATAAATCCGGCACCAACCTGATACCCTAACTCTTTCAAAGTATAAAGACATTCTTTTCGATTGGATAAAGATAGTTCTACAGGATGCAACTTTCTATAGTGATTCTCATTTGCTGTTTCATGTCGTAATAGATAACGATCCGCTCCTGCTTCTTTATATCTAAGATAACTTTCTCTTGGTTTTTCCCCAATAGAAAGGGTTACTGCACAATCCGGATATTTTGATTTGATAGAAGTTATAATCTTTACTACCTTATCATCACTATAATATGGATCTTCTCCTCCTTGAAGAACAAAAGTACGAAATCCTAATTGATACCCTTCTTTGCAGCAATCCATGATTTCTTTAATTGTCAGGCGATATCTATGTACTTTTTTATTCTTTCTTTGAATTCCACAATAATAACAGTTATTTTTACAATAATTCGTAAACTCAATCAAGCCTCTGATAAAGACTTTATTTCCATAATATGGCTCACGGGCTTTACGAGCTATTTCACCTGCATACTTTATTATTTCTTCATTTTGTCCCTGGATTACCTGATACCACTCATCGATGGATAAAAAATGTTTTTTATTTAATTGATTGATTAAATTTTTTACTTTATTCATTTTTCATAGCTCCCGGAATCAAACATTATTTTTTTTAAATTGAATTTTCCTCCACATTTGCAACGATATCTTTCCGGATATAAAACAAGATTAGACTTTCTCTGCCTGTAGATTATTGTATTACATTTTTGACATTCCAATATATATTTTGCCTTTTTTGTTTTAGCTTCTATAATTCCGGAAATTTCTGCTTCTCTTTGCTTTGCTCTGCTGTCTATATGAATTCCTAATTTTTCATAGACAATATCTGCATATTTTTTAAATTTTTTTCCATGATTCATACAACCATAGATTGTATGTACTAATTCATGAGCCAAAATCGATTGAATCTGTTCCTCGTTTTTCATGGCATATTTTGAAAGATATATAATATATATGCCATTTACTATTCTACATTTTCCAAGAGCACTTACCGAAGACATATAGTGTAATTTCGATTCAATAATTTTATCAGGAATTGGAATCTTATTTTTTACAAAGTCAAATCGAAGCTGGTCAAGGATATCCTGCGGTGTCATTTTCTTTCCCCTATTATTTATATTTATGTTGATTTTTATTATTTAAATATTCTTTATTCGCTTTACTATAATTCTTAGCTAATAGTAAAATTTAATCTATAGACATTGCAAAATTTTTTCTAATAAATTCACAAGTAAATAAGATAGACTTGTTTGTTAAATCCTCACACAAATGTGGCGGATCTTCCTTATTAAACCCACCTGGACGTAGTTCCCTACAGGTAAGTGAGCCAAAATTTTCTTCAAACTCTTTTCCATAATTAAAGCAATGTTTTATAATTTCTTCCCTTCTTAACCCTATTTTATTTCCATATATTCCCAAAAACATGAGGGATCCTTCCACTAAACCACATTGTGCACGATATCCTCCTGCACCATGCATTCCAGATGCCGCATCAATTAATTGTTCTTCCAAAATTATTTCAAAAATATAGCTTAAACATATTAGTGTAACTGTTGCACAATTTGTATCATAACCGTAATACTCTTTATGAACTGTCTCTTTTATAAATTTTTTTATTTCATCTTTAGATAATCTTTTTATAGTATTAATTTCTTTCTCTTTCATATTTTTTATTATTTATTCGTTATTCATTTTTCCAGTCGTCATTCTTCTTCCTTAAAAAGTATTTTATATCTTTCTTTTTCCTTTATTTTAATTTCTTTCGACGGATCATTTAAGGAATGGTCTATGACATCAGCATCCTTTATCAATTCATCAAAAGGAGCATCAATAATCAACTTATCATCGTGATGATAAATTGCAGAACAAATGATCTGATTTTCTTCCTTATTTGTAAGTCCGATTTCTTCTAATATCTCTCTTGCCATTTCTGCTCCCTTATGTGCATGATCATCATAAGACCCAGTCTTATAAGCGCATATATCATGTAACATTCCTGCGATTGCTGCAAGTTCAGGATCCATATTTCTTTTTTTCGCTAAAATTGTCGCTGCTAATGAAACTCCATATAAATGTTCTAATGCAGCAGGAATTTTTTCCCTATTTTCCATCTTCATAATTTCTAAATTGATATAATTTCTTATTTCTTTTACTCTTCCCACTATTTTTACCTCATGTATATTTTTATCCTGTTGTGTGATACAAGTCGCATTTTTATGTTTTCTACTTTGTACAAATAATCTTATGTAATAATCAAAATATAACATATATAATTAACTAATTTCAATCTAAAGTCTTTTTATTTCTTTTTCTTTTTCTGTTTCTGTTTCACTTTCGTTTTCATTTTCAT
>R25__coassemble_1448_pt1 | contig 11794 bp, 8 predicted proteins | sample R25__metabat2_low_PE_006 | metagenome-assembled genome bin R25 | reverse complement strand
TATCAGGCCTTCCTTTATTTTTCCCAATTAAAATCTTTCGGTTACGAGGTAAGCATGTCGACCAATGAAGATCTGGCTTATGATGGAATCTATTTCTGCGCCGCTGCCGATGAGAAGAATGAAAAAGAAGGAATCCTCATGGTGAATCTCAGTGAAAATGATCTTTCTCTTCAAGTGAAACATAATTCAGATCATAAGAAAGCAGAATTTCACAGTCTGACTTTAGAAGATGAGGAAGAAAATGTGGTGGAAGATGTTCTCCTGGAGGAAGAACATATTGATCTAAGTTCCGGAGAAGTGGTGTATATTTCAATGGAATAAGGTGTCATATTATGTAGTATTGGGTAAGTCTTGTAGCTGGTATGCCCTTGTGGTGAAAGTGTATTGATACATGGAAGTTTTTTAATTGGAGTACTTATGAGCGAAAAAAATAAAAAAACCTTGGGAATGATGCAGCCTTATTTCTTTCCTTATCTGGGATATTGGCAGCTGATGAATCTGGTCGATGAGTATATCATTTATGATGATGTGAATTTTATCAAAAGAGGATGGATCCATCGGAATCGGATCAAAATGAATCAAGGAGCGGTCCAGTTTAGCATCTCCATTAGAAAGGTAAGCCAAAATAAAAAGATCAATGAGTTATATCTGAATATGAATGATGATTCCAGAGATAAGCTTTTGCTCACCTTTCAATGTGCTTATTCTAAGGCACCTTATTATGAAGAGGTTGCTGCACTGCTGAAGGATATCCTATATTGTGGAAAGGAGAATCTTGCCGCATTCTTAGCCTATGCTAACCGTAAGACAGCCGAATATATGGGAATTACGACAAAGATCCTCTCTGCAACAGAGATGGGGTTGGATCATAGGCATCATGGGCAGGATCGTATCCTGGATGTGTGCAAAGACAGAGGAATTGAACGATATATTATCGCCATTGGCGGGAAAGAATTGTATGATCAGGAATCTTTCTCTAAGATAAACTGTGAATTAAAATTCCTTCGCATGGATGAGGATATCCATTATCCCCAGGGAAAGGGAACTTTTCTTCCTTCTCTCTCTATTCTGGATGTGCTGGTTTATAACAGTCAGGAGGAAGTAAAGGATCTGCTGGCCAGATATCGCTTAGAGGATTGAAGAAGAGAGACAAGGGAAAATACTATGAAAAGTCAAGGAAAAAAGATACTATTTGTTGGAGTGGATCAAAGTACAAAAATAGCTTTCGAATATGCGCGTAGCTTGGGACTATATATTATTATCGCAGATTATTATCCTGTGGAAGAATCCCCATTAAAACAGATGGCAGATGAGGCATGGATGGTCAGTATTCTGGATATCGATTTACTGGAATCTATGGCAAGAAAGGCAGAAATTAATGCCATATTTGGCGGATGCAGTGAGATTTGTCTGGATGTAGTTATAGAGCTGGCCCATCGATTACAGCTTCCGTTCTATGCATCTGACGAAGGATGGAAGGCCAATCGAAATAAAAATTATTTTAAAGAAGAAGCCAGGAAAGCGGGTCTTCTTGTTCCAAACTCTTATGATATTCGAAGTGTGGAAGATGTCAAAAATTATAAGTTTCATTATCCTATTATCGTGAAACCAATCGATAGCTGTGCGCGTCGTGGTATATCGGTTTGTCAAAACGAAGAGGAGTTAAAAGAGGCGATTCCACAGGCATTATCGCACTCTGCTCTAAAAGAGTTGGTCGTTGAGGATTTTCACTTTGGAGAAGAAATCCTGCTGGCTTTATTTCTTAAAAATGGAAAATTAATTTATGACAATTTTATCTATTTGAAAGGAAATTCAAATCGTCCGGATTCCGCAATCCAATATATGGAGCATCCCAAGTCGGCATCTTTTCATGCGGAAATACTTCCGAAGGTGAAAGATTTATTAGAACAGTTGCATATGAAGGATGGTGCAGTCTTCCTACAGGGAATCTTTTCGGAGGAACAGATCTATTTCTTTGAAATGGGCTGCAGATATGATGGACTTTTTGGCTGGTATAATATTTCAAGAAGACTTGGATTTAATACCGTTCATGAAATGGTGAAACTGGCCCTTGGAGATCAGAGTGATATTATAACGCATCTTAATGAAGAGGAGAATATTGCCGTAAACTATTTTATTTGGATGAATCATGGTAAGATTTCCCGATTAGAGGGAGTGGATGCACTGAAAAATAGAAAAGATATGATAATTCATCTTCAAAGATATGGTGTGGGAGATACCGCTTCTGATGTGTAGACGATCTTAGGAATAGGATTTGTCATCTCTGTTTTTGCGAAAGATTATGAAGCGTTAAAAGAAAAAGTGAAATGGATCAATCATACGCTTAAGGTGTATGATGAAGCTGGAAATACGATGCTTCATTATATGGAGGATTATGAAGATATTGGTTGAGATCGGCTACCAATGACAGACACAAGCAGCGGTTTCATGTTTTATGATACATGGAACCGCTGCTTTTTTCTTCCTTGGGAATATTAAATATCAGGGATGTGAAGATTCATACTTTTTTCATCGGATGTTCACAGATTTTATTTATTATAGAGAACAAGGATGCAAGTCAGCCTGGCTCTATATGCCATGAAGCAGTTCATATCCTCCTCAACTAAGAGAAGGAAAAGAGAAGCAAGGGTGGAATGCCTGGCGCAGATTCTGGCATTTCGTGGATATCGAAGGGAAAATTAACATAAAATGAGATCGAGGTGAGGATCATGCGTGTATTGGTAGCGGAAGATGACAGGCAAATGGCGCTGGAATTAAAGCATATATTGGAGAAGAATCGATTTACAGTGGATCTGGCTTATGACGGTCCCAGTGCATCCAGATATATCTTTCATATGCTCCATGATGTCATCGTTCTTAATACCTCCATGCCTGGACTTACTGGTCTGGAATTGTTAGAGCTAATGAGACATAAGGGTAATTTTACCCCTGTTCTCTTAGAATCAGAGTCCTGTGAGATCGAAGATAAAGTGAAGGGCCTGGATGAGGGGGCGGATGATTATCTTGTGAAGCCCTTTGCCTTATCAGAATTTGTGGCCAGAGTGAAAGCCCTGGCCAGAAGAAGAGGAGATTACATTGATCGGACAGTCGGATATGGTAATGTGATATTAGATGTGAATTCCTATGCGCTGATTGTGGATCAGAAGAGAATTCCGCTAAATAATAAAGAATTTCAGCTTTTTGAACTTTTGATACGTCATCCTGGAAATGTGTTCTCTACCCAATATCTTATGGATCTCATCTGGGGACTGGATGCAGAATCCAGTATCAATGTTGTCTGGACCCATATCGGTTTTTTGCGTCGTAAATTAAAAAAAGCAGATGCGGATATTGAGATAAGGAACATACGTGGAGCAGGATATATGTTAATTCGATGTCATACAGAATAAAAAAAACATGCGACATGTGTCGCACCAAAAGGAATGAAGCGATTCCCGGCGGATCGAATCATAGAAGATTCATCCGCCGGGAATTTTTCATATTTTCTTCACAATTCTTTTTAAGTACATTTTAAGTTGCTCTTCTATAGTATACCTGTTGGAAAATATATGTGAATCATTCATAACGTGGACACACGCTTGTTGTGTCGTGTGATGTGGAGAGGTCAGAGGCCTCATGGAAGTTTTTACCTTATGGTGAAAAACTTTCATGCGACTTGCTTCGCAACACAAGGTATGAAGTATAGGAGGAAAAGAACTTGATTGAAGTAAAAAATCTCACCAAACGATATGGAGATCATCTTGCCGTATCCAATCTCTCCTTCACCATAGAGCCAGGTCATATATATGGATTTTTAGGACCAAATGGTGCGGGAAAATCAACGACAATGAATATTATGACCGGTTGTCTGGCTGCTAGCGACGGGCAAGTCTTGATTGGTGGTTATGATATCTTTGAGGAGCCCATGGAAGCGAAAAAGCTGATTGGTTATCTGCCGGAAATGCCACCACTCTATCTGGATCAAACACCAAGAGAATACCTTTATTTTGTGGCATCTGCCAAAGGAATCAAGAAAGCAGACAGACTTGATGAAATCGAGAAGGTCATTCATGAAACGCATATTGAAGAAGTAGCGGACCGACTGATTAAACAGCTGTCCAAAGGCTATCGTCAGCGTGTGGGGATCGCCCAGGCTCTGCTTGGTAATCCACAGTTGATCATTCTCGACGAACCTACGGTAGGCTTAGACCCCATGCAGATTATCGAGATTCGTGATCTGATCAAGGAACTTGGCCAGAACCATACCGTTATCTTAAGCTCCCATATTCTTCCGGAGGTGGAGGCCATCTGTGAAAAGGTGCTGATCATTCATCAGGGAGAGTTGATCGCATTTGATAAACCGGAGAATCTGCAGAAAACCCTTTCTTCCGGTGCGATAATTGAACTTATCTGTGAAACCTCCGCCGATAAAGCCAAAGACTACTTAAAGAACTTGTCCGGAATCGAAGAAATCGAAGCGAAGGAAGAAAGCGAAGCAAACGAAGAAATTGAAGCGAAGGAAGAAAGCGAAAAGAAGGAAAAAACCCAGGGAATCAAAGAAGGAGGAGAGTCTTCTTGTCACTTATTCCTTCATGTAGATGGAGATTCCATCGATGCGATTTGTCGTGATATCTTCTTCACCTTTGCGGAGAAGAAGGTCGCTATTCTTAAGATGAATCCACAAAAGGCAGATCTGGAAGATATCTACATTGAGTTAACCAATTCCGATGATGTATCATCCATGCAGACAAATGCAAGTGATAAGACAAAGGATTCGACTTTTTTTAAAAAGAATTCCCACTCTAAGGATTCTTCAGGCAAGGACGCAGCCAAGGATCCATCCACCCAGGGAAAGGAGGAAGCATAAGACATGCGTGCAATCTTAAAACATGAGCTTTCCATCTATTATAATAGTATGACCGCTTACATTTTCGGTGCCTTTCTCTTGATTTTTACCGGTTTAGGCGCCTTGATCTATAATATTAATGCCTCCGTGGCCAACTTCGAATACGTGCTTAATTTTATATCCATCGTATTTGTTCTCATCGTGCCGATTCTTACTATGAAGGTCATCGCAGAAGAGAAAAGACAGCGTACAGATCAATTGCTGTATGCCTTACCGATTACCACGATGGACGTTGTGCTTGGTAAGTTCTTTGCCCTTGTTATCGTTTTTGGTCTGCCCATGATCATCATCTGCCTTTACCCATTGATCTTCTCCATGTTCGGTGATGTTTATCTGCCAACCTCCTATGGATGTATCGTAGCTTTCTTCTTCATGGGATCGGCTCTGATCACCATCGGTGTGTTCCTTTCCTCTCTGGTGGAGTCACAGGGAATCGCTGCCGGTCTTGGTGTGGTTGTGATCTTATTTAATTATTACAGTGTAACCTTGGCAAATTATGTTTCTTCTTCTGCCATCGGCAGTCTTATTATGGTGATTGTTCTTGCCTTGCTTATTGGTCTCATTCTTCGGACCCTTACCGGTGCAGATATCGTGGGAATGGCCGTGTCCACTGTGATCATTGTGATAGCAGCCGTCATATTCCTGGTAAATGAAGCATTATTGGAGGGACTTCTTCCATCCATCATGAAAGAACTTTCTCTCTTTAACCATTTTTCCACCTTTGTAAATGGAATGTTCAGTTTGACTGATATCGTATTTTACGTAAGTGTGATCATTTTCTTTTTATTTTGACCGTGCAGTCATTCGATAAGAGGAGGTACAGCTAGATGAAAAAAAGAATCAGTGGATTTTTCCGCAAGAATCGGGAAGCCGTCCATTCCCATGCAGGAAAAATCGGAGGATATAGTTTTGTAGTAACCCTTGCTGTACTCGCCATTCTGGTCCTGGTAAATGTCATGGTCCGCCTTTTGCCGAGCCGCTTTACCCAGTTTGATATCTCCGCGGCCAGATTATTTTCCATTACTTCCAATACCAAGGTTGTCGTGAATCAGTTAGAGGACGATGTGACGATTTATTGGATTACCCAGAGTGGAGAAGAGGATACCTATGTTGAGCGTCTGCTCGATGTCTATGATGGACTTTCTTCCTATGTGAAGGTGGAGAAGAAGAATCCGGATGTTTATCCGACCTTTGCAGAAAAATATACCGACGAGGAGAGTGTATCCAATAACTCCCTGGTTGTGGAATGTGGTGATCGATATCGCTTCATTTCCTATGATGAAATCTATGTGACAGATACATCCAGTTATTATATGACAGGAAGTACTTCCACAGATTTTGATGGGGAAGGACAGATTACCGCTGCCATCAATTATGTGGTAACGGAAGATCTGCCGAAGCTTTATGTATTAACGGGTCATGGAGAGGCGGATCTATCCGATAGCTTCACGCAGGCCTTAAATAAACAGAATGTGGAAACCGAGGAATTCACTCTTTTAAATACCGAGGAGATTCCGGAAGATTGTGATGGAATTCTCATCTATGCACCGACTAGCGATCTGTCCGAAAAAGAAGTGGAAATCCTGAAAGATTATCTGACCAGCGATGGAAAACTCATGGTATTCTCCGGACCGCAGGAAGAGGAGGAATTAGAGCATCTGAATTCTCTCCTTACCGATTATGGTGTGGAAGCCCAGGATGGTATCGTCATCGAAGGCGACGCCAATGCCTATGCCTTTGGTATGCCATATCTGCTTCTGGCGCAGATGAATTCTTCGGACATCACAGATCCGCTGATCGATGAGAGTAGTAATGTGATCATTCCGATTGCCAAAGGATATCAGATCAATACCAGTGAGACCTCTTCTTATACGGTGACAAGTCTGGTGGATACTAGCAGCGAGTCCTTCTCCAAATTAGCCGGCTATGATCTGAATACCTACGAGAAGGAAGACGGCGACTTAGATGGTCCATTTTCCGTGGGCTTCTCCATCGAAGACGAAACCATCGGCAGTAAGATTCTTTGGTTTGGATCCAATAATCTCTTGGATGATACCTATGATGAATATTCTTCCGGAGCCAATATGGACTTAGCCATGAATGGACTTAACTGGGTGATCGGAGAAAATGATCAGATTTCCATCCGATCGAAATCCATGGATTATAATTATCTGAGCATCAGTGAAAGCCAATCCAGCATACTTAAGATTTGTATGATTGGTCTGATTCCTGGACTTTATCTCTTATTTGGTATTGATGAAGTTCTGAGAAGACGTCGCAGATGTAAAAAAATGGAGGAAATATGAAACGAAAAAAGAATTTGCTGCTCCTTGGTGCTACCGTTTTGGTTCTCGGCGGCGTGATTGTCGCAGAACTGGCAGTAAACCGCCATGTTGACAGCATTAATAATACGGATGTGGAGGTCCTGGCTATCTCACCGGAAGATGTGGAAGAAGTTAAGTGGACCTATGAGAGTACAACTCTGGATTTTAAGAAGACAGAGGATACCTGGTATAGTACGGATGATGAGACATTTCCGGTCGATCAGGATAGGCTGAATACATTTTTGGAGAACTTCTCTTCGGTTCATGCTGATTTTGTGATCGAGGATGTGGAGGATTATGATCAGTATGGTTTGCAGAATCCTCAGTGTACCATGACGATCACAAGCTCGGAGGGAGAAACGACCATTAAAATGGGAGATTACTCCAGTATGGATTCCAAACGTTATATTACCTTAGATGACGGAACAGTTTATCTGATCACCAAGGATCTCTTAGAAGATATGAAATCAGATCGTGATGAATTCATGCAGCAGGATGAACTGGGGGACTATGTGGAAGTAGATTCCTTTAAAGTCAGCGGAGAAAATGATTTGAATCTGGTCTATGATGAGAAGAATCATACCTATTCTTCCTCTTATCATTACTATCTCTTGAAGGATAGTGATTACAAGGCTCTTTCCGATTCTCTGACAGAAAGCTACGAGGGAAATATCACGGATCTTACGCTTACCGATTATGTGACCTATCAGGCTTCCGAGGATGATTTAAAGAAGTATGGTCTGGATGATCCGGTGATGACCATTGAAGTATCCGGTCAGGCCAAGGAATCGACGGAAGATTCCGAAGATGCTTCCTCCGAGGATCTGACAGACAGTGATGAAGATTCCTACGAAGATTACTATGATAGCGAAGAGACGGATGCAGAGGCAAGCCAAACCGAAGAGACGGATGCAGAGGAAGTGGAGGAAGAGGATCTGATTGAGAAAGCCTATACCTTAAAGATCGGAAAGAAGGGCAGTAAATATTATGCCAACGTGGATGGCTCTTCCATCATTTATAACTTTGATTCTGAAGTCTACGAGAATCTTAAGGACGGCTCTTATGATACACTTCGTCCGACAGAGGTAGTTTCTCTCAACTGGAATAAGGTAGATCAGCTTAGCTGGAGAAGCGATGATCAGGAATATACCATCGAAGTATCGCATAGTGGGGATGAAAATACCTATAAATTCGATGGAAATGAAGTGGAATTCGATGATACGATCACTGCGGTAAATGCTTTATCGGTGAACAGCTTCGAAGATACCAAACCGGAAAAGAATCTGGAGCTTTCCTTAAATCTTACGGTAGAAGCAGGGGAAGACGCCGCTTCGGATGTGGAGGAAACGACAGAAATCTCTCTGGAAATCTATCAGTATGATGGAGAAAATTGTATCCTTGTGGTGGATGGAGAGAATACCGGTCTGATCGCCAGAGATCAGATGGTGGATCTGAAGGAAGCTCTGGAGAAGTTGGTACTGAGTCAGGAATAGGAGGCTTTCTTCCTAACCTTTGGAATGACCTAAGCCTCTGAGACGCTTTCACATATCCCCTGGAGCGTAACCTAAGCCTCTGAGACGCTCACATATCCCCTGGAGCGACGTCAGTCACCAGAAAGCGAAATCAGTCGCCAGGAAGCAAAAGATAAATCCCTCTTAAGTAGATTAGGGTGATCGCCCAATCTATCTAAGAGGGATTTTTTGAATCTTCAGAGAGGATATTTTTTACCTGGACATCGCTGACGTATTTTCATCGGCCATGCCGGTTATTCTTCGCATTATTGCTGGATATCCTTTACCTGGTCATCACTGACGATTGCCACATTTGTAAGAGGAATGACACCATTGGTCTTCTGGTCAATCAGACCGGTGAATTGGACTGGTGTGCCAACCTGATATTCATCGTCTAAGAAGCCTTCGTCCATGGAGAAGGTTACCTGACCGTCTTCTGTCATGATGACAACTGTAGTTAACTGTAGATCTGTGATGATACCGATAAAGTCAGCCGTTTCATCGGATTCCTGATCCTGCGCTTCGTCCGTTACCTCTTCTGTAGATTCCACTGCATCAGGATCCTCTTCTTCTACTTCTGCGTTGGATTCCTTCTTATCAGAATCGTCTGTGGCTTCTGTGGTAGATCCTTTCTTATCAGAATCTGCTCCCTTTTTATCCGCGTCGGAGTTAGCCTCTGTGGCAGTCTCGGAAGCAGTGTCGGACTTGGCCTCTGTGCTAGTTTCGGAAGCGGCGTCGGACTTGGCCTCTGTGCTTGTTTCGGAAGCAGTATCGGACTTGGCCTCTGTGCTGGTTTCGTAAGCGCCGTAGGACTTGGCATCTGTGGTGGTTTCGGATGCAGTGTCGCTGGAAGCGGATTCGGAACTATCCTCTGAACCAGGAGCCAGTGTAAGTATCGTAATTTCATTTGCAGGGATGATCTCAGAACCACAATCAGCGGCATCCGCATTGGCAACGATCTTGATATATGCACCGACTTCGTTAAAGCCCTTTTCCACATTTGCGATGTCAGTGGAGAAGGTCATCTGAATATCATCATTTGTCTTTACGGTGATCAGATTTGCAGTGGCATTGATTACTGTGCCGTAGAAGGTGGAATTCTCTGCCGGAGCAGTATTATCTTCATCATCCGTAATCTTTATGATCTCGCAATCTGCAGCACCCAGGCTTCCACGATAGGTGATGGTGATACAGTTACCTGTCTGCATACCATTCTTATAATGGTGTTCCGCATGCTGGATATTGATCTGATACTGATGGCCATCTGCAGCATTGATGATAACATTATTCTCATTGATATCGACGATGGTAGCATCGATGGTACGAACGGTATCCTGCTCTTCTTCCGCCTCTGTATCCTCTTTCTTTTCGGAGGAATCGGATTTCTTTTCTGTTGATTTCTCCGTCTTCTTCTTACTGGAAGTCTTCTCTGTAGATTTTTCTGACTTTTTGGTCTCGTTTTTCTCCTGATCTTCCACACAGGTAACCTTACAGCTCTTCTTTCCTAACTCTCCGGTGTAGAGAATCGTGAGAGTATTTCCCTTCTGGATACCATTTTTATAATGATGATCTGCATCGGAGATATCCAAGGTGTATTCCTTTCCATCCTTGGTGGTAACCGTGATCTTATTCTTCTTGATTTCCTTTAAGGTAACGACGATCTTCTTGGTCTTTTCCGCCTTTTTCGGTTTTTCGGTGGTCAGATAATCTCCATAGACATAACACTCTTCTCCCTCATAATCGATGCGGGACCAACCATTGGCACACTTACCGGTTCTCTTCACCGATTCTCCCTTTAAAAGAATATCTACGACATCGGAATCCGAATCCGGGGACTTACGGATATGCACATCTGTCGTAGCATATACGGTTTCTTCAACATCCTTGATGGTCATGGATTTCTGTGCTTCCTTTACTTCCTCAGTTTCTTCATCGGATATCTTGATTACACGGATGTTACGGGTATCTGTTCCGGTCAGGTCTCCCTTATAGGTAATGGAAACCCAGCTTCCCTCTTCTGCAGATTCAGAAAAACTATGCTCACAGTTATTCGAGTCAAATACTAACTCGGTACCATCATTTTTCTTAATGGTAATGGTATTCTCCGTAAAACCTTCCAGAGTGCCACTAACGACATTCAATGATTCATCATCCGTTCCGTAATCTTCGATGGAAATGACGGATACATTTTTGGTTCCTTCGCTATCTGTGATCTCACCGGTGTAGGTAAGCTCGATATCATCACCGGATACCATCTCGGTTACCTTTACCGTGGCGGTTGAGAGGTCAAAGACGTAGCTCTTATTATCCTCCGTAGCCAACTCCAGCTTACCATTGGCATAGGATACCAAAGTACCTTCGATGGTATGGGTTTCTGTGCTTGCTTCCTGGGTAGTCACTGCAACCTCCTGCTTGGTCTGCTCCTTGCTGCATCCGATCATGGAGGCAGACATAGCTGCGCACATGAGGAGGGAAATGATCCGACTATGCTTTCCGAATTTTTTCATAATATCTCCTTTCATATCATTCCGAATCGTATAGAAAGTCTATGGCGAGCTGTAACTTGACATGCGGAAAAATACATTGTGCTCTGCCTTGTCGCAGCAAGAATGCCAAGACATCCCTAACACGGATAATGTATGGTGTGAAACTATAGTACATTATTCTTAATTATACGATATATATAGAAATATGTCCAAGTGTATAAATTGTAGATGATTTGTATTTTATTTGCAACCAATGCAAAGAAAGCCCTGCGATTTACATGGTGTGCCTTTCTGCAGGACATGCTCTCGCTGGAGTCGCTACCGTCTAATTACACGACCTACTCAGGAGATCGTAAAACTCCTGTATAACATCCCCTCGCTAGCTCCCTTGCTTTACATGGGCAAATTTGCATAGAAGAATTTAGAAACGCTAACAAAAATCGAAAGGATAAGAAATTGTATAAATTGAATAAAAAATAAGAAAAATAAAGGAGATATCTTATTGAAATAGATCATTTAAAAATTGTTTCACTTGTATTTCATCAGACAAGAGTGCTATAATAAATC
>R25__coassemble_1446_pt1 | contig 11818 bp, 9 predicted proteins | sample R25__metabat2_low_PE_006 | metagenome-assembled genome bin R25 | reverse complement strand
CAGATTCATTAAAAACTGTCCGAAAAAGTGTCTTAATTTATGAGACCATTATAATAATGATTCTTCTGTAATCTATCTTCAATCACATCGCTGCCACCGTTAACCATTGTCATCATTTCTTCGTTCATTTCCATTCTCTTTGTCATTTTCTTAATCTCCTTTTCTCTTTCAAAATTTTCTTACCAGAGCTCTTATCTTACCTTTTTGATTCTTTCCTGGGAGCTCTTTTTATTTTCCTGTTAGAGTTCTTATCTCTAAGCCTTACACTAAGTTATACGCAGGATTTGGCAAAGAGGTCTAAAAACTTTTTTAAAAATTTCGCTGCAAGCAACTGCACAAAAAGGATCTCTGGACCAAATAGAGGAACTGTGTTATAACAGAAGATGTTTCCCAGTGGTCCGGATTCGATTCAGGCCGATGGGAATCACATTTCGGACCTATCGTTTCATTTCAATGTTAATTTCATCGATATGTATCGAAATCTTATATAAATTTAAAAAATTATATTCCGAAAATATAAGGAAAAAGTTATATTCATCGGAAAAGAAAGGACTTATCATGACGATCAATCTCTGGCACATCATCGGAATTGCCTTCACTCTTCTTTTAATTACCGGGGTTGGCATCTATTCCGGAAGTAAAGTAAAGAATGCAAAGGATTTCACCACCAGTGGAGGACAAGCAGGACCTATGATGGTTTGCGGCTCCATACTGGGGGCTCTGGTCGGCGGACAGGCTACCATCGGAACTGCACAGCTGGCCTTCACCTATGGTATGGCCGCCTGGTGGTTCACTCTTGGCTCCGGCATCGGCTGTCTGATCATGGGAATCGCTTATGTCATCCCTCTTCGTAAGAGTGGAAATGTCACTCTGATGGAGATTATCGCTGAGGAATATGGGCCAAAAGCGGAATATCTGGCCAGCCTGCTCTGTTCCATTGGTATCTTTATCAGTATCATCTCCCAGGTTATCTCGGCCTGCGCACTGCTTACCACTATATTTCACATGAACTATGTCATGGCCGGCTTCATTTCCATCCTTTTGATGATCATCTATATCGTCTTTGGTGGCGCCTGGGGAGCGGGTATGGGGGGAATCGTGAAGTTAATTCTTCTTTATTTATCCTCCATCATCGCCTGTGGTGTCGTATTCCTCTTAGCTGGTGGTCCAGGTGGCGTTTTGGTGGGCATAGAAAATGTTCTGGCAGACACCGACCTGGGACAAAGCATCGGCCTATCAACGACGGAAGCCATCCATCATAGCTATCTGAATCTTCTGGCCAGAGGTGCTTCCAAGGATATCGGCTCCGCCCTTTCTTTGATCCTCGGTGTGCTCTCTACCCAGACCTACGCACAAGCCATCTGGTCCGGAAAAAGTGACAGCATCGCCAGGAAAGGGGCATTCTTATGTACTCTGCTTACCCCTCCAATTGGAATTGCTTGTATTATGGTTGGTATGTTTATGCGTGGGCACTGCATTACAAGCGAGGAAATCGCTGCCCTGACAGCTGCCGGCAAAGCGATCCCTGCTGGTTTGATTGAAATTACAACGACATCACAGGTATTTCCTATGTTTATCATTCATTTTATGCCGGCTCTGATCGGCGGTATCGTTCTGGGAACTCTGTTCATTACCGTGCTTGGTGGTGGTGCCGGACTCGCTCTGGGCATCGCAACGATCCTGGTAAATGATGTTTATAAAAAGCTGACGAATCTTATCAATACTCCGGCAAGAAATCTTATCGCCACCCGTCTGACCATCGTGCTTGTGCTCTTTTTATCCATGGTGGTTGCCTCCTTCGTTCCTGGAGCAGTGATCAATGATTTTGGCTTCTTGTCCATGGGACTTCGGGGTACCGTTGTTTTCCTGCCCATGTGTGCCGGTCTTTTCTTTAAAAAACAGATTCATCCTCGCTGGGCCATGATCTCCATGATTCTAGGTCCTCTTACCCTCTTTCTGGTCAAATGGAGCGGCTCTTCGATCGATCCTCTCTTTCCCGGCATTGGGGTATCCTTCCTCTGCTTATGCCTGGGATGGATCTTTCAGAATATAAAATCATCCTAGAAGAATTGGAGTAAGAATGATGAAAAGAAGAAAAAACATCGCAAAATATCTACTAATCTATACCCTGGCCTTCGCCGCCATTGCTTTGGTCGTATTCTTTCCATTTATAAAGGAAGGAAAGAGTCTGATCTGGTGGGAGGACGGTATCCCGCAATACATGCTTTGGCTGAAATACACCGGACGTTATCTGAGGGATGCTGTCAAGAATCTCCTTCATCTGAATTTCAATCTGAAGATGTACGATTTTAATATTGGTATGGGAAATGATGTGCGTACCTTTGTTAACATGGAGCCGATTTTGCTCCTTGGCATACTGCGTAATCCGGGACAAGATGTGGCCATTTTCTACGATATTCTGGTAATTCTGCGATTCTATCTGGCTGGTCTGGCATTCTCCCTCTATGCCTATACGCATAAGAAGAAAGCTGGCCCGATTCTGGCGGGAGCTATGATCTATACTTTCAGTTCCTACTCGGTCTATCTGATAGAGCGTCACCCTCAGTTCGGTCTGGCCGTCATCATGTTGCCGATCCTTCTGATTGGTCTGGATCAGGTGATTCAGAAGAAAAATATGCTTCTTTATTCCTTCAGTGTCGGTCTCTGTCTGATGGGAAGCTATTATCTTCTCTATATGCTGACTCTCATCATGGGTCTTTATGCATTGATTCGTCTCTTTGACTATTATGATAAGCACCGGATCAAGGAATTTTTCCTCATGCTGGGCCGTATCATCGTCAGCTACCTCTTCGGATGCTGTCTGACCATATTTGCCTTCATTCCAACCATCTTTAGCTTCTTCTCCTCCTCTCGTGCTTCCTCCGGAAATGGAGCGGCAGCGGTCAATAGTTTTCTTTCTTATGGGAAGGGGCGTATCGCAGAGATTCTTCTGGGAATCGGCACACCAAGCATCACCTTTAAGAATATGACCACTGTCTCTGTCACCGTTCTCATATTCCCTGCCTTGGTCTTACTATTTTCCAGAAAGCGGAAGGAGAAGCTGAATCTTAAGATTGGTTTTATCCTCAGTATGCTCTTCTTGATTCTTCCTGTTTTTGGCTTCATTTTCTCTGGTTTTAGTACGGTAAATAATCGCTGGAGCTATGGGGCTGTCCTGGTATTGAGTCTGATCATTCTGTCAGAATTCGAGGATTTCATGGAAATCAAATTGCTGCAATATCTGATCATGCTTGCCGGTCTGGTATGCTATGTGCTTTTGGCCCGTATTTATGCGCCGGAAAAGACCATCTATCTTTATGGGGCTGTCGCCTATGGTATCGTACTTCTGCTTCTGGGACTGATTCATTTGCTGAAAAAATATAAGCCGGCAATGATGACGCGCCGACTGGTTACCGTGATTCTCTGCCTCATGGTCTGTGGATCTACCGCCCTGCAAGGCTACTATATCAACGCATCGGATGGGGCCGGCTATGTGGAGGAATTCCAGTGGCAAGATACGGCTTCCACCTATTTTAAGGGCAGCCGCTATATCAATCTGGCTCATATCGAGGATGATTCCTTCTACAGAGATGATACCGATATGATGACTCTGAATTATCAGAATAGCGCTGTCGACTTAAAATATAATGGTGTTTCTCTCTATAATTCGACGATTCCAGGCTCCATGATTTCTTATCATACAGAGCTTGAAAGCATCGGAATCCGTGCCTTGAACCGTATTCAGTCTTTTGATAATCGTACGGTTCTGGATGAATTGGCTTGTGTGAAGTATTTTATTACCAATTCCGACAGTGACCAGAATGTTCCTTATGGTTATGTACGGAATGATAATCTGGCTAAAAATAGTAAATTATATGATATCTATGAGAATCAATATCCTCTGTCCATCGGTTATACCTACGATTCCGTCATGGCCCGCTCGGACTATGACAAGCTGGATGCTCTTAATAAACAGCAGATTCAGTCCGTGACTGCTGTCATCGATGACGATGTATTGGAAGAGCAAGGTCTGACCGGTTTTCCACAAACCACGGAAACCACCGGGGATGTATCCACAGGACAAGTGGAGATTACAAAAATTGATGAAGGTCTCACGGAATCGGACGGATGGTATTATGCAGCAGAGGATCAGACCAAGGAAGAAACCGAATATCATGATGATACTCCAAAAGTGCATTTTTCCCTTCCAACCAAGGCTGGCTGCGAGGTTTATCTGCGTTTTAAGGGATTGCGTTGCAAGCGTGATGTCTATGTAGAGGTAAATGTTTATACCGAAGAGACGGAGAAGATGGTGGTATTGCGTCCGGAGGAGGATCCTTATAATCTGGGACGAGAGGATTATCTGGTGAATCTGGGATATTTTGAGGATAGCGAGAATCTGCAGGGTGCTTTTGATTTTGGAGATCATGGCTATTATCAGTGGGATGACATCGAAGTATATTATGTATCCATGGATTCCTATGTAGAACGGGTCAATACTCTGAATGCCGAATCGCTGGAGGATGTTACCCTTGCGAGAAATACGGTTTCCGGTAGCGTTCATGCCAGCCAGGATCATATCATGACATTTTCCATTCCTTATCATAGTGGCTGGACTGTCACTGTAGATGGGGAGAAGGTCGATACCTTTAAGGTGAACACCATGTATATGGGAATTTCGCTTACCGCGGGGGATCATGATGTGGTATTAACTTATGCTTCGCCTGGCCTAAAGATCGGTTATCTGATTTCTATCATTGCCTGTATCATCTGGCTCATCTTATTTGTGTTCTGGTGTAAGAAAAAGATGGTGCATGCTTCCGGCAACTAAACGCTGGCCCCGATTACTTGCATGCAGAATTAAATGATTCTCAGAAACTACATGCACCTGGAAGTGAAGCCCCTGGTGAAGGTCATTCCGAATAGATGCCTACAGAGGCATATTTGCGATATACCGTCTGATTAAAAAAACGACACGATTCATATTTGAATCGTGTCGTCAATGACTTGGTATTATCTTGCGATAGCCCATCTTTTTACTTCTTATAGATCTTACTCCATTTCGAATAATAAATCTTCTTTTTTGTCTTATAATAAGAGCGGATCCGGAAATAATATTTCTTGCCCTTTTTCAAAGAACTGATCTTCTTTTTCGTCACTTTAGAAGAAGAGATCGTTTTTCTTTTTACTGCTTTCTTAAACTTCTTATCTGTAGAGTACTGAATCTGATAGCCACTACAGCGTCCGACTTTCTTCCAAGTAAGCGTCCGGCTGCGGGAAGAGGATTTCTTCACCTTAATCTTCGTTGGTGGAAGTACCTTAACTGTTACAACCTTACTAACCGTCGTTGTCGTACTTGTACTGGTTTTACTTGCCGTCGTTGTACTTGTCTTACTTGTACTGGTTTTATTTGCCGTCGTTGTACTTGCCTTACTTGTATCGGTTTTACTTGCCGTCGTTGTAGTTACTGTGCTTGTATCGGTCTTACTTGCCGTCGTTGTAGTTACTGTGCTTGTATCGGTCTTACTTGCACTTGTGCCTGCCTCAGTTGTCGTCTCAGTCTCTGACTGTCCACTCTCTGTCGTATCCGACTGATCCACTTCCGTAGTCTCTGACTGTCCACTCTCCGTCGTTGCAGACTCCGTATCTGTATCTTCTTCAACTACTTGATAATTCTCTTCCGTAAATCGAAGGTAACCATATCCATAAATCGCATCCTTACCCTGGACGCCAAGATCCTGCGCCATACTGACTGCCTTCGCATAAATCGTGGCTGCATCCGCATCCGGCCATGCCATCTTAAGATAAGAAATGACAGCAGTCACATGAGGGGCCGCCATGGAGGTTCCCTTATTGGTTTTGGTCTCTCCCTGACTTCCTCCATTTAAGGCACTGACGATTCCCACACCCGGTGCACAAAAATCCAGATTCTCTCCCTGACAGCTAAAGGAAGCACAGGAAGCATTGGAATCAATTGCACCAACAGCAATCGTCTTCTCATGGCAAGCCGGATAATAATTCTCCAAATTATCTCCACTGGTAGCCGTATTTCCCGAAGCGCAGCAGATTAGGATATTCTTCTCATAAGCCTCCAAAATAGAATCATCCCAACAATCCTCCACGGTTCCCGATGAAATCTTCTTACCAAGAGACATGTTGATCACATCTACATCGTGGGCAATGGCATATTTTAATGCGGTATCTACCAAAAGCTTGCTGGTATTACCACTGGAATTAAAGACACGCAGTATCATGATGGAAGTCTTATCGCTGACACAGGAGCTTAAAATTCCAGCCACATGTGTCCCATGACCAATGGATGTTTCATCCTGTGGACTAGAATCATTTTCTACGAAATCATAACTATCCGGATGAAAAATCACGTCATTGGTGCGATTGGTATTTGATGAAGTAAAATACCAATTATCCATGTCGCATCCGGAATCAATAATGGCAACGATAGAGCTTCGATCCGAAGGGGTCTGTGATTTGGCATAATCGAATCCCATATACTGATATCCCCAGGTCATGATGGAAGAATCCACTGTTGAGGATGTCTCCGATGCATCCTCGGAATCCACACTGACCTCTGCACCGTAGGAATCCTCTTCCAGCAATGCTTCTTCTGTAATAATTTCATCCAGATAACAATCGCTTCCATATTTCTTGCGTAGCTTCTCATAAGCCTTTTTGGTCTGACTTTCTGTCTCGTACTGTAAAATATATTCCTCAAATTCTGTACAGTGAAGGGAATCCATGGCCTCGTAATCTTCCGTCAAGGAATCATTTTTTACGACGATACGACAGCTGGTATAAGGAGATTGTGCCCCTTTCTTCTGCATCTTATTCTCATATTTTTCGACGAAATCTACAATCTTCACGGAAGCCTCATAGCTCCGCCGAGCCTGTGCCGTATGAATGATTTTTTCACCCTGCGCATCCGCCTTATTTTTGGCCTGATTTGCCTCACTCGAAACAGCCTGATCTGATTTTATCCCTGCCATAGCAGAAACATCCTCATCAGAATCACTCTTTTGCAGCTGGGAGGCAGAGCTTTTCCCGTCATTTCCCTGCAAATGGGATGCAGAATTTTGTTTCTCATTCCCTTGCAAATATAAGGCAGAGCTTTGCCTGTCATTTCCTTGCAAGTATAAGGCAGATGTTTGGCTACGATAACCTTGCAGGAAAATCAATAACAGACAAACCATCATAAAACCTATCACAAATTTTAACTTCTTCTTCAATTCTTTTTATCCTTTCCATCAGATTGTGGAGCTGGTATCTGATAAAAGCATTTTCTATCTGTCATATATCTTAGCATATTTAGAACAAGGAGAACAAGTGCTCTTTCACACCCTCACTCATAGGGAACTTGTCAGAGCAGATCGCAATGATAGGAACAAACCTTGTTCACACCCTCACTCATAGGGAACTTGTAACCATTAGCAATGGGTGCAAGCGCTTTCGCAAAAATTTCTATCTTTTTTTAGCCCTTCCATCAGGAAGATACGTACTATTAAGTGTAAGGAGAAAAGAAAAACACTTACCAAAAGAGAAAATCAATGATAATTCAGAAAGAAATGAGGTATGAAAAATGTTAAATGTATTATTTGTTTTAATGATGTTATCCGTATTCACAAAGGTTGCTTGGTTAGGATTTAAAATTTCCTGGGGTATGACAAAATTATTCCTGGCTCTTGTTTTTGCACCACTGATCTTAATCGGTTTGTTCTGTTCCGGAGCAGTCTTCCTTGCTTTCCCACTTTTATTAATGGTTGGTGTCAGCGCAATGATCGCATCCTTAGCAGTTTAAAGGGTTGATGAATCACAAATCTCCATAGTCAAATCACAAGATTTATATTAAAATAGAAGAAAAGCAGAAAAACGTGCCAGTAGCACGTTTTTCTGCTTCACCGACAAAGAGAACGTCATTTCCAGAATCCATGAGGGAGAGTCATTGAAAAAGGAGGCAGCGTATCATGAACCAGACAGAAGAACATATTTTAGAGAATAAGACACTCTGCGATGAAAGCGTCATTCGTGAGATGTCCAAACCATTGAACACTCGTTATTATAAATATATTGCAGCCTTCGATATCGTTGTGCTGCTCTTGTCGCAGATCCCTATGTTGGCAGGACAGTATCTGGCCGGCTGCTGTGGCATCGGTGTGGTAATTTTATTTTCCATCATCGCCTTTTATAAAGGAAAAAATGTGGTGAGAGATGCCATGAAGCTCGTACGAGAACGATATGGAGCAGACTATTACGAGGCCAGTGCCAGCATCGATTCGGAGAAAATAATCTATAAGACTCCAAGCTTTGAACAGGAATTATATCACAACGATATCCAGAAGATTCGCGAAACAGATTCCCTGATCGTCGTAGAATATAAGAAAAAGGGAATGATTCCATTGGCCAAAAATGGATTTGTAAAGGGAAGCGCAGAAGAATTCCGCATGATGATTTCATAAAGCACACTCGCGTGTTTTTCTACACTGCAGAATAGAAGAAGCCGTAAGATAGTGACTCTGATAAAGTCATTACCATACGGCTTTTTATCTTTATTTTTCATACAATATATTGCAAAATCAACACATTTGCATTAAAATATATTCAAAACAGGTCAATTGGGGAAACAGGTCAATTGTAACCCGATGTATATTCAAAACACGAAAACATAGAAAATTAAGACATAGAAAATTAGAAATTAGAAAATTAGAAATTAGAAAATTAGGATTAATTTAAATAGGAGTTGATTATTATGTCTCAAGCCACCATTTCTGCACGTATAGATTCTTCTGACAAGATTGCTTTTGATAATTTTTGTAAAGATGTAGGTATCAGTTCCTCTTCTGCCATAAATATGTTTATTAAAGCCGTTTTGCGTGAGCATCGTATTCCTTTTTCTATAGAACAGGATCCTTTTTACTCGGAATCTAATATGGCCTTCCTTCGAAAAGGGATTAGCGAATTGAATGCAGGCCATGGAATCCCACATGAATTAATTGAGGTAGAGGATGAATGAAGAAAATTTGGTTCGATCAGGCATGGAATGATTATTTATATTGGCAGACCCAAGATAAAAAGACGCTAAAGCGTATCAACCAATTAATACGTGACACAGAACGCGATCCATTTCACGGCATTGGCAAGCCGGAACCTTTAAAAGGGGAGTTATCCGGATTTTGGAGTCGTCGAATCGATGAACAAAATCGCCTGGTTTATCGTATCAATGATGATATATTAGAAATCTTGTCATGTAAGGAGCATTACAAATGAGAGGAAATTAATCTTTTACTCACCACTTACGGAATTGGGAGTCTTCTTCGACAAGATATATCACACTCGCGTGTTTTTCTACACTGCAGAATAAAAGAAGCCGTAGGATAGTGACTCTGATAAAGTCATTACCATACGGCTTTAATTACGAAGCACCAAGGTCGAAATGACTAAAAATGGGCGCAGTTGCCCCTTAGGGTATGTTGCGAACTTTTTCAGACTGCAGCGAACCAAGAAAAATCTGCCTAAGTATACAACGATCAAATATCCAGCATATTTTCAATGGCCTTCACATAAATCTCTGTGCTCAGCTGCATACCGGAAATCTCCACGAATTCATCGGCATTATGGATGCGATAATCGATGCCTGGCATCTCCGGACCAAATGCGATGATGCCCGGTAAGGCTTTGGCATAGGTTCCACCACCGATTACCATTGGTTCATTTTCTGTATCACCGGTCAAGTCACGGTAAGCGCCGTAAAGAACATTTACCAATGGGGACTCTCTTGGATAGAAAAGTGGCTGGCCGATGGAAGTAATCTCAACTCTTCCATTCTCATCTTCCAGATATGGAGCAGAGGCAGCGCGAAGTTCTTCTTCTGTTACGGTAACCGGAACACGAATATCGATATTACAGGAAATGATTCCATTTTCCATAGATACGATACCATTACAGAAGCTCAACTCTCCATAATCATCCTTCAGATTCAGACCAAGGCCGCTGCCGTCGCAGCGAGTGCCGATGTGGCTATTATAAAATGTGACAAAATCATCCTGGAAACCTGCCGCTGCCAGTGCCTGCATGGTACATCCTGCTGCATTCACACCCAGAAGAGGAGTGCTGGCATGGGCTGCCACACCTTCTGCAAATATGGTGATCTTTCCATCTTCTTCTGTCACTTTGGAGGATACCAGATCCGTAGCATTCAGCGCCGCTTCCAGAGCCGCTAAAGTCACCTCGCCGGCTGGAATCACGGTGGTACACTGATGGCAGACAGCGTTCGATACAAAACCGCCCTTCATAGAGAGAATCTTGGTATTCTTACTGTAAGCCATAAGACCCATATGTCCCTTTTCTCCATAGATGCATGGATAGCTGGCGTCCGGAGTAAATCCTAAGGTCAATGGTTCTTCCACTTCCATATAATGCTTCATGCATTTGGATCCTGTCTCTTCATTACAACCCATAATGAGACGGATTCTCTTATTCAGAGGTCTGCCGGAATCACGGATAATACGCAGCGCATAAAGAGCCATGATGACAGGTCCCTTATCATCTGTCGTTCCACGGCCGTACACCTTATCACCCACTACGGTAAGAGTCAGAGGATCATAAGTCCATCCGTCTCCCACCGGTACGATGTCCAGATGTCCGGCGATACCGATCAGGTCCTTCCCCTCTCCAATCTCTACATAACCACAGTAATTATCCAGATTCACTGTTTTAAATCCCATCTCTTTGGCGATATCTAAGGCTTCTGCCAGAACCGCTGCCGGTCCCTCACCAAATGGCTTACCAGGCTGTGGCTGACCCAGAACGGAGTTATGCTTCACCAATCGGGCAAGATTCGTAAGCATCTCATCTGTATATCCTAAAATCTGTTCCCTTACTGTCATGACTTTCTTCCTTTCTTTTTCCATTGATAATTCCTGCACATCACAAAATGTTTTTATCCCATAGAAAACTTCCATGCGACATGCGTCGCTCCACATGGGATGATACGCTTCACAAAATATCTGATTTTCTTCATTATAACGAATTCTAAAAAAAGCCTCAAGTAGATTGTCAACAAATTCAAGGCCGCCCTGCCTCCTTGCTGCGGAATCCGCCGGGGCCTTCTTCTCCGGATGCATTAAAGAAAAAATCACATTTTTTTAGCCCTCCTGTGAAAGGAGTGCGTACTATATAGTGTAAGGCTTAGGGAAAGCCAAACAGAAAAAAACAAATACATGCTTCAAAAAATCTTTATCGAATGCATGCAAATATATTATATGGAAAGAAAAGGAGAAACAATTATGAAAAACACAATGATCAAAAGAGCAACAATCTTACTTATGTCCGGAACTATGGCTTTCACAGCATTTATGGCACCAGCAATGGCAACTAGAGTTTCCGCAAATGATGGCACAGGCGTTTACGCAGAAGATAATATGACTGTAAAGGAAATGGAAGAAAAAGCAGTGGTTACCGTTTCTGCAGCAAGAGTTCGTGAAAGCGGCGGAACGGAGTATCGTGTCGTTAATAAACTTGCCGAGGGTACGGAATTCGTAGTAACCGGACGTCTTATGAAAGATGGCGAAGCAACCAACTGGTACCGTGTAGAAACCACAGATCAGACATTTGGCGGTGAGACCAGCGGATATATTCACAAATCTACCTTTGAATTCAAGAATGCTCAGGAAACATCCAAAGCTACCAATACCAATTTAGAAGACGGCAAGTATTACACTGTAACCGGAACAAAGAACTATCTTGCACTTCGTTCCGAATGCAAATACGACGATGACAATGAAAAAATCTGGCTTAAGAACGGTGA
>R25__coassemble_1423_pt1 | contig 11909 bp, 8 predicted proteins | sample R25__metabat2_low_PE_006 | metagenome-assembled genome bin R25 | reverse complement strand
CATAAAAAAGTTTTTAAATTTCTCCCTTTTGACTATGGTAAGGCTGAACTGTTACAGAAATTTTATCGAAATTTTATTATACTCTTTGTTAATAAAATAAACTGTGACAAATATCACGATATATGATACAGATATTTGATATAAGATATTTCCAATCCTTCTTCGATAGAATTGCTTTCTCTTATCGAGAAAATAAGCTCTTATTAATTTTTCAGCCTTCTTCGATAGAATCGCTTTCTCTTATCGAGAAAATAAGCACTTATTAATTTTTCAGCCTTCCTCGATAAAATCGCCTTCTTAAGCCAAGAGAATAAGCACTTATTGATAAGATTCTACTGTGATTGTAAAGCTGCTATCGCCTTCCACATAAACTGTGCCATCGCTGCCTTTCACCGTCACGGTTTTTCCTTCCTTATCCACGATTTTTCCTTCATTTGTGAGACTGGTAAGGGTGCTGTCTCCTGTCACGATCCATGTGGAATCTTCACTGATCGTAACATTACAATAGCCTTCGCCACCGTTTCCTGCATTGGATTCATCATCGATGATGGCTCCTGTCAGGCTGCTATCGCCACTCATGTTTAATTCTAAAGTGCTGATGCTATCCCAGATCACATCCCCTTCCATGGTCTGATCTGTTGCATTGAACTTACAATCTGCGCCATTACTGCCGCTGCTGCCCCAGCCACGCTTGTTGCTGTTGCCGGTACATTTCAGGAAGAAATCATTCTCGTCGGCATATTTGATATCTACACCTTCCAGATTAAATGTGGACTCTGTATTGGTCGTATAGAACATGCCACCATTTTTGGCGGTAAGAGTTCCACCTTCCATATCAAATGTGGCATTTCCATCTTCAGCATCCCCTGACATGCTTTGATAAAGAATCACATTCCAGGTACAATCATTCTGCTCATTTTCCGGCATGTTACCGGTCAGATTACAATCGGTAAGCTTAAGACTATTTTTGCCTTCGATACAGACTGCTTCGGAATTATTTGCAGTCAGATCCGCATCCTTCACTTCGATATCCGCCGTAGAATATACGGCAGGAGAACCTGTGCCATTTGAGGTAAATGTTCCACCCTCTACTTCCATCTTTCCGCCGCCACGGTCGCTTCGAATGGCCGCGGACGATTCGCCCTGTGTTTCGGCCTCTACATTATTGGCATAAAGTGTACCGCCACCGGCAACGTGAATGCCGCCGGAAGTGTCCTGCTTGGTGGAAATCGTTGTATCATTCACATAAACTTCAGCGTCGCCATAAGCAAAGACACCGGCACCGCCCGCAGAATCTGTGGTAATCTCTGCATTATTGATGGTTGTCACACCGTCTGTCGTAAGAACCGCTGCCCCAACTCCATAAAAACTGGAATTATCGCCACCGGTACTGTCCGAGGACTTTCTGCTAATGGTCGATTTGTTTAAAGTAACCGATGCACCATTTGAAATGAGTACCGCATTCTCATCCTTACCTGTGGATTCATAATTTTCCCCGTCCGTCGTGGTATCTTCCGTATATTCTGTGACAGCGTCATAACTTTCTACGGCAGAAGTATTTCCTCCTGAAGCATTTCCATTTGCAGGAGCACCACCCTGACCACCAGGTGCCATGCCTCCTTGCATATTTTTACTGAAAATAAGTGTAACCTGGCTGATATTACCATCGGCATCGGTCTCAAAGGAGATGACATCTCCTTCTGACAGATCATCCAGGGTAATCTCTTCGGTACTTACAGCATCACTCTGTTCCTTCTCATCAGCGGAAGATTTATTTTCGTCGGAGGATTGTGTTGATTTAGAGGAGTCGCTTTCTCCCTGGGAATCTCCACTCTCTGTGGAAGCTTCCTGACTATCTCCACTGGAAGCCTGATTATTTCCATCGGTCGCCTGACCCTCTGGTTTTTCCGGTGGATTACCTTGTGCATCTCCGCTTGGGGCCTGACCATTTCCATCGGGCGACTGGCCATCCTGCCTCTCCGTTTGTTTCGCTTGAGCTGATCCGCTTGGTGCCTGTGAATTTCCATCCGGCGCCTTTCTGTCCTGACTATCTCCATTGGAAGCCTGGCCATTTTCATCGGTCGACTGGCCATTCTGACTATCTCCATTGGAAGCCTGGCCATTTTCATCGGTCGACTGGCCGTCCTGGCTATCTCCGCTTGGGGCCTGTCCATTTCCATTCGGACCATGACTTCCATCAAATCTGCCTCTATTTTGACTCACGATCTCCGTATCACTGCTAATGGTAATCTCCTGGGTTTCTCCGGTCAGATCCAGCATAGAGAAATCTTTCTCATCGGATGGCTGTCCCTGATGGTCAGAGGAAGTTCCATCCTTTTGCTCTGCTGCATCCTCTTCTTCACTTTGGGTATCATTGGAGGAGGCATCCGATGTAGCCTCCTTTTCCTGATCATCGGATGCCTGACCCTCTTGTCCTTCTGCGTCCTTTTTCTCCATTTCTTTCATCGTTCCAATCTCTACAGTGATGGTATCATCTTCGATGGAAGTAATCTGTCCATAGACAGCTTCTGTACTTGTCTCCGTAGAATCTGTGGCGGAGCTACTTGTGCTACCACATCCTGTATATAAAGAGGTCATTAATACAAGGCCCATGGCCAAAGCAATCTGTTTCTTTCTCATAAAATCAATATCCTTTCTATCATCAAAAATTTTTATGATACGCGTGAGTCCATGGTCTGAAAAATGGGTGCAGTAAACCCTTTAGGGCTTACATGCGAATATTCTTCAGACTATGGCAAACCAACAAAAATCTGCCATCAATATATTTCAAAGATACTTGATAATTGAAATATAGCTCTCAATCATGACCATTTTAAATACAGACTGTGAACGATTTGTGAAAAAGAAAGAGAAAATGTAGAAACAATTCGAGTAGGAAGCGGATTTGCTCCTACTCAATCTGCTTGATCATCCAATATCCATCCGTACACACCGAAAGCATCATTTAGGAAGGTAGGATGGCCGCTTGTCGGCCTTATCGCACAAAAAAGGAGTGCCAGACCTGATTTTCTGACGCTCCTTTATATATTCTCTTATGAATTTTATCCTATATGATAATTTATGCTGCTACATATTCGCTTTTTCCAAATCCAAGCATCATGGCAAATACCGGATGTGCAAAAAGTAAACCAAGTGTATATCCAAGTCCGTGTCCAAATGCCTGTGCGAGTCTGTGAATTAATTTCACTTCTGTAACAAGAACAATGACTGCGCCTACGGATAAAACTACCAGTCCAAGAAGTGCAAATGGAAGATTTCCTGCCATAGCTGGTAACTGTAATAAGACTTCCATAATGCCTAAGACGATCAATGTTACAAACTGTACCCAAAACATCTTTTTCGTCCATACATGTTTGAAGATCAGATACTCACCATAGAAAGGTACCAATGCTTTCCAGCCCTTCTCTCCCATCTTCTTTAAGATCATCCATTCTCCTGCTACTACCAATACTGCTAATAATAATTTGATCATATCAAATGCTGTTGTCATAATGTTGTTCTCCTTTTCTCTTTTTGTTTTTCATTTTCTTTCCGGCTTTTCTTTCCTTAAGCCTTACACTATATAGTACGCAGGACTTTTAAGGAGGGCTAAAAAATATTTCGTTTCTTTTCGTAAATTATCTCGGAAGCGTGGAAATGAGGGAAAAGATTGGAACGGTTTACCACTACCCCCGAAAATCCTCTACAATCCTGTACGTCCTGAAAGCGTGATCTACACTCTGAAAACCTGAATTACAAATCGAGATGCAACCCTGAAACCTGAAAACCTGAATTGCAAACCGACCTGAATTATAAAGCGATATCTGAATTGCAAATCGAGATCTAAATTGCAAACCTGAATTGCAAATCGAGATGCAACCCTCTCGATTGCAACCATAAAATGGATGTATTATGGTGATTTTTTGCGTTTTTTATTGACAAATGGTTTATTTTTGGTATATTATATATGATATTAGAGGGGGTGATTTCATGACATTAGATGAGATGAAGAATCGAAAGAAAGAACTGGGATATTCCAATCAGAGAATCGCAGAGAAGTCCGGAGTGCCTTTGGGTACCGTGCAGAAGATTTTTGCAGGACAGACGAAGAGCCCTCGGGAAGAAACCATTACTGCCTTACAAGCGATACTGGAACCAAAAGTAAGCAATTATTCTTATTTGAACGAAAGAAATCGTCCTTATTTATCTACGGATACACCATCTGAATCGTATCAATATTCCTATGTCAAGGAGAGCAGTGAGCATGGGAGCTCCAACCATCTCTACCATAAAGCAGATTCTCAGCCTCATATAGTGGCAGAATCTTGCTCCTACGGTACAAAAAGGAAATCTTATACCGTCAAGGATTATCTTGCCTTGCCACAAGAGCGTCGAGTGGAATTAATCGATGGCATCTTCTATGATATGTCAGCACCCAGTGTTGTGCATCAGATCATCAGTGGGTCTATCTATAAGTTTTTTTTGGATTATGTTATGGCGCAGGATGGAGATTGTCTTCCATTGATATCTCCGGTTGATGTACAGCTGGATCAGGATGATAAGACCATGCTACAGCCGGATGTTATTGTTGTATGTGACCGTTCCAAGATTAACCTACAATGTATCTATGGTGCCCCGGATCTTATTATAGAAGTTCTTTCTCCTTCCACTGGCAGGAAGGACCGCAGATTAAAGCTTTACAAGTATGGAGAAGCCGGTGTCAGAGAGTATTGGATGGTCGATCCGGACCGAAAGAATATCGTGGTTTATGATCTGGAGCATGATGATATTCCGGCAATCTATTCCTTTCAGGATAAGGTTCCGGTACTGATCTGGAATAAGAAATGTGTGATTGATTTTGCTATGATTTATCAAAGGATTTCCTTTTTATATCAATGATGAGTAATAATGAAAGAGAAAGAGATACTTCCGACATGTTTTATATAAGCTATGGTGCACGATATAAAAAGCCATCACAGGAATAATGACTTCTCGCCCGTACCTGTGATGGCTGATTGTTTAAATTACAAGCAGATCCTACTTATTTCTCGTTCTTGTAGCATCCAACGATTTCTGCGATATACATGGTATGATAGTCATCATCCGGATAGTAAGCCTTTAATGCTTCTGCAGGAATAGCGGACAGTGGCATATCTGCTTCATACATTTTCTTGCATACAAATACATAGCTTGCTTCTTCAAAACCAGGCTGTCCTTCCACATCTACAAGGTGGAAGCCAACTTCGGAGATTTTATCTCCATCACGACCGGACTTTGTTCCAAGAACACCCAATTCCTTCTTATATCCATCAAATAAACTTACGGTGAAGTAATCCTGTGCGTCTACGAATGTTTTAGTATATCGGCTCTGACGAATATATACGGTAACCGTTTCTTTCCCCCAGAGGATGCCCCAGCCACCCCAGCTGGCTGTCATGGTATTACTCACACCATCTGCCTTAGCGGAGATTAAGGTCCAGTTTTTGTTAATTTCCTGAAATGGATTCAGATTTAATTCATATAAATCTACTTTTTTAAACATATTTATTCCTTCTTTCTATTTGTTTAAGAATATTGCCATTTTACCACAAATCAACGGAAAGGTCCACTTGCTATGCACAGCCTTTCGGACGAAATGTCCAGGGACTGCTCTTCACTCCAGGGATTGCTCTTTGCTCCAGGGGTATTCCATCAAAATTAATAAAATTCTTTTTTTTACTGCTTATCTTATAAATGAAACCATCACAAATACAAATAAATTAATTCCTACTGTATGTTTTTAAATTATGATGGAATTTTTATGATACGCGTGAGTCCACAGTCTAAAAAAGGGCGCAAAGGAACCCTTGGGTTCATTTGCGCCCTTTTTAGACTGCGGCGAACCAACAAAAATCTGCCTTAGCATGCAGAGCAAAGCTAAAAAAACGGTTCCATGTTTTGATCTGAAACCCCTAAAGTAAATTCGGTTATTTTTCCTGTCTACTTTAGGGGAATCGTATCATTTCCATGAAACCGCTGATGATTATTTCACTTTCACTGTTTTTGTTGCTATATTACAAATCACACCTTTGCTATTCACTGCAGCAACATAAACTTTCAGTTTACTAAGTTTTTTCGTTCCGGTATAGGAAACTGTCTTACTTAATCCTTTGGTAAGGTTATAGCCCAATGCTCCTGCTTTCGGCTTTGTTGTGGAGACAATATATCCTTTGGCATTTTTTACCTTATTCCACTTCACCGCTACTTTATAGGTATATTTTGTGTAGGTTCTGGATTTATAATAAAGCCATCGATTCCATACAGAATCCCACTTCCAATATGCCTTGGTTGTTACTTTTTTTGACTTTCTCTTGCCGGACTGTTTGGCTGATTTTACCTTCGGTGCCGCTAATTTTGTGCCCTTAGTGTAACCACACTTGCTACATTTCCATCCGGAAAATGAATGAAGGTCTGTCGTAACCTCTGTATAGCTTTTTCCACAGATGGTACATGTCTTTATCACATTATGACTGGTGAAATTCGGAATCTTTCCGATGGATTTCACGGTCACATATCCTGTCTGTTTGTAAGTCGTCACATAATTACAGTTGCTGAACTTTGTGTATCCACAATTGGTACATTTCCACTCATGACCATCTTCCGTTTTTGTCATGGAGCCAAAGGTATGCGCTCTCTTCTTCGTGGAAGTAAGATCTGTCTTACAGATGCTACATCTTATACCACAATAACTAGAGGTATTACCTGCAGAATATACTTCTGTGCTACTATGGGTACAATCACCTTTCTTTTGGTAACTGCAATCCTGACATACTTCATATTGATAACCATCCATTACCACTGTGGTAAGATTATGTGCTTCCGCACCTAAGTAAGTACATGCATCTCCATGTCCATATTCCTGACAGGTTGCACAATATTTATTATGCTGACTGGAACTGGTTGATACGTATTTCACTGAAGTATGGCTGCTACTATGCACAGCATCACTACTTACGATACTGGAACATTTTGTACAATATCTCTGGAATGTCAGTGTAATGTTATTACTGGTATATGTATTATTTAAGCGGAAGTAGTAGGTAGAATTCGCCGCAATCGTAGGATTGGTATAAGAATTAAAGCTACTGGTTGAAGTTCCACAAGTGAAGTAACTATAATTAGCTGCTGCAGTCGGAGCAATCGTTAATTTACGTGAAAGGCTGCTGCTATTGGTAATCTTGTAATAAGTATATCCACTTGAGCCTGTTTTCATGGCAGTGGTAGAGGTTGGCAGGATAAATTCACCGACCAAAGATGCATTATTAATCTGGGTTAAAACATAAGGGTTAGCCGTAGTTCCTGCACCTGATTTCGTCGTTAAAGTAGTCGACGCAGATACATTAGCACGACAGAACACGATCATAAGAAATGATAGTAATAAGGTAGATAAGATTTTCTTTTCTTTCATATTTTCCTCCTTTTGGAAATAATAGTTACCTTATCATATCATTTTTGAATTTTTATTGCAACGTTTTTCACCCAATCCATTCGCTGGCCAAAATCAAGGCAAGTAAGGCAATGGCCTTCAGACCATCCATCCAGAATTCATCCCCTTTAAAGATGCCACAGGAAGAGATGTTTCCTCTCGGACAGATTCCGGAGCAACGTCCACAGCGGATACATTCTCCCATCTTCATGGAATCCTCTTCCATAAGAAGATTAACCGGACAGACCTTCTGGCAAGCGCCACATTTTTCCGGACAGGAAGCCGCATCACGCTTCAGTCGGAAAAATGGCATGATTGGGAGCATAGAAAAGATGGCTCCCATCGGACATAAGAATTGACAGAAAAATCTCTCGTGAAATATCATGCCGACCATCAAAAGCAATAAAATTACAATTCCCACCATAAATGTCTTCAATGCCGCAAAATTTCCGGAACGAATCAAAGAGAAGACAGTCCATGGACTGTATTGATTCACCAAACTACTCTTACCCACAAAACACAGAACAAGAATAGCAATCAAAACCACATATTTTAACCACTGAAGCAAAGCAATCATTCGGTCTGACATCTTCGGTGTTTTGAAACCAAGCTTCTTAAAAAGGAACTGAAAGAAGCGGTAAACCCAGTCATTGAGTGCACCAAAGGCACAGGCCCAGCCACAGAAAAAACGTCCAAATAGGATCGTGTACACGATTACGATTAGAAATCGAATCGCAAAAGCATTGAATTCTAAAGGCTGTCCACTGCCGATGGCTGTAAATGCATTTTTCACTGCTGTGAAAGATGCGCTATAAACAGATGGTGCTGCAAGGAAAAAGAGAACCTGCACTGCGATACGAAACCAGGCCTGACACTGGCGCCGTAGTTTGGGGGAAACCTTTTTCGCTTTTCCATCTTTTTTCTTATTTATATTTTCTTTTACATTTACATTATCATTCATATTCTTTCCTTATATATCAAATATGTCACAATACCAATAAACGAGATTCTTCTTAATACCTATTTTATTATTCAAAATATTTATATCTCACCATAATTCACCGGGATTTCTTGATACTTATTTATTATCTTAAATAATTTATATCTCACCATAATTCACTGGGGTATCTTGATATCTGCTTTATTAACTCAGTGAGTATATCCCATATATTTCATCATACTTGCCTAAAATATTATTTGAACTCCCATATGATCATCATGGTTCCGCTTGCTCGATGGCATCCGACGCTGCTTCCAGGATACCTGTTGATGAAAATGTTGCACCGGAAACAGTATCAAGGTCTGCGCTTTGTTCTTTTACAATCTGATCAAGCAAAGTTGAAGCCTGTGTAAAATATTCCGGATCTTCTGAATCTGCCGAAACGACATCCACTTTTGTGATCTCATGATTTTCAACAGTAACATTCAAAATAATATCTCCACCAAAGCCGGTGCCCTTACCCTCATAGTTTCCATCTTGCAAAGCATTGGCATCTTCTGCATCCTGAACCATTTTGGCATATTCTTTTGCTAATGCCTCTGCCTTGGCTTCTTCGGCTTCATGAGCAGCAACAATCTCTGCCCTGGCGGATGCATAATGTTGATAGCAGGCAAAAATGCCAATGATTAGAAGCATATTTATCATTCTTATTATAAATTGTTTCATTCTTTTTTCCTTTATTCATAGACTGATGAGAGTACAGGATAAGATCAAAGCACACAAATATGCCATTTCTCAGGAGATGAGAAGTCGATCCATGGAGATTTTGCAAATGTGACATATCTCACATCAATGGTAATCCCTCATAAGATTTCAAATCACCCTATGGGAAATGGCATAATCTGTTTCCTATTATTCAAGACTTCATTGTGAATCTTGGCATATTCATAACTTAATACATCTTAGACTTGTCCCTATAACCGCCTTTCATGGCTTTTATAAAATTAGCCTCTTTCCTCGATCAATCTGTGGTCTCTGCCTTAACTTCCGTCTTAGACTCCTCGGCTTCCTGTGCCTTGGCATCTTCCTTTTGGGAAGACTTCTTGGTCTCTTTTTTCTTCTCAGTGGTCGATTCTTTCTTAGAATCTGTGCTATCCTTGGACGTATCGCTGGATGCTTTCTTAGAATCTGCACTATTCTTGGACGTATCAGTGGACACTTTCTTAGAATCTGTGCTATTCTTCTGCTCATCGGAAGATTCTGCAGCAGACTGCATACTGATTTCATCCTTTGCCTCGGAAGCGGAAGTATTCGATTCTTCTTCTGTCTTTGATTCTGTTACATCTTTGGTTTCACTTGTAGCATTCTCCTCTTGTGTCGCATCTTCTGCCTCACTTGTTGTCTCTTTTGTCTCCGTCGTCGTGCTTTCTGTTGCTTTTTCTTCTTGCTCCTTCGCCCTTTCCGCCTCTGCTTTTTCTAAGGCAGTCTGGGCTTTAATGGCTTGTTCTAAAGCTTTTTCATAAAGAGCGATGATACCCTTAGAGGAACATGTGGCAGAGGAAACCGTATCCACATTACTACTCTGCGCATTTACAAGTCTGGACACCATAGTAGAGGAGATATTACTTACATAAGCGCTATCTTCTTCATATTCATAATCATCCGGCTCGTCGCCTATCTCAAAATTCTTAATATCGGAAAGCTTATGATCTTTGAAGATCACCGTTCCAGTCAGAGTATAATTGGTGAAATATCCACGCTGGCTCTCTTTCTTGGCATCATAAGAATCTACGATAATACTTACCTTATAGGAGCCATCCGCCGGCTTACCATCCGTATTATACTGCTGATCCGCTTCCGGTCCATCTTCCTTCTTCTGTGGATTATCTGTGGTATCATCTTTATCTGCAGAATCCGTAGCATCCTTGCTACTCTCTGTAGCTGCACTTCCACTCTGCTTCTTTGTCGTATCCTTGCCTGCATCATTTTCTTCTGTCGTATCTTCTTCCACTTTACCACCATTTGCTTCGACAGCCTGTTTATAGGCCAGCTTATAAGCAGTTTTGATGGCATTGGAGGTATAGGTTGCGCGAGATACCACATCAACGCTACCCGTCATATCCCCGAATAATTCTGTCTTAAGGCCGGACCACGCTTTATCGATATAAGTCTGATTATTGCCATTATCATTGGTGGACATATTGACATCGACTAATTCACCATCTTTATAAGTAGCTTTAATCGTCACATAATAACTGAAACGTGGGGATTGCTCACAAAGAGCAACTCCGGTATAAGTTCCATCGGCCGGACTGCCATCCGGTACCGTTACCTCCTCCGTCTTTTGCTTAGGAGTAGGCGTTTGCGTCACGATCTTGACTGTTTTTTTTGAGGCACCCGCTGCTTTACGAAGGGCATTTTTCACAGCTTCACGGATACCATTGGAGGAATAAGTCGCTCCGGATATCGTATCCACATTTGGGGTCTGGGATTTCAAAATACGTCCGATGATTCCGGTAGCTTTACTATAATAAGAGCCTGTCTCACCGGAATGAGATAAAACTTTAATGGAAGTAATCTTACCAGCAAGAATGGTCACCTGAACTTTGATACTGCCACCAAAACCATTGGCACTGCCGGTATAAGTTCCGTCCGCCCAGGCACTCACCTGAAATGAATTGGTTTTTAAGGAACTGCTTGGTCCGACCTTTTCCGGCTCCGTGGAGGAGGAAACCTGTCCTGTCAGTGCATTACATACTGCTTCCTTGATTCCGCGGGAAGAATACGTTGCTCCGGATACTGAATCCACCTCCCAAGTCTGTTGAGTCAGAATCTCACTAACTACTGTATTTTTCGCTTTGTTAAAGAACTCATCTGTATCATTATGACTTAAGATATCCACGCTGGTGATCTGTTTGGACGCAACCGTAACCTGTACATTCACCTTACCGCCATAGCCGACACCCTCGCCGGTAAAAGTACCATCGGTATAATTACCGACACCTTGTTCTACTTCTGTGTTTTCTTCCGCATCCGCCTTTTTATCTTTTTTCTCTTTGGCTTCCACGGTAATCTGTGGTTTTTCCGGCCAGACAACTTCATCTAAGATTGGAGTCGTCATTTGCAGGCCCAAAACCGCTGCCATACCAATGGCCACCGCAGGCATCAATTGGGTTAATTGAAAAAATTTCTTCATACATTCCACCTCTTATATCTGTCTGTAAAATCATAAAATGACAATTTATAAAATAAAGAACCTGACTCTTTTATCTTCCTCTAAAAAAACTTCCATGCGACATGCGTCGCTCCACAAGGGATGATACGCGTTTGGAATATAAAGCACCTGACTCTTTTATCTTCCTCTAAAAAACTTCCATGCGACATGCGTCGCTCCACAAGGGATGATACGCGTTTGGAATATAAAGCACCTGACTCTTTTATCTTCCTCTAAAAAACTTCCATGCGACATGCGTCGCTCCACAAGGGATGATACGCGTTTGGAAT
>R25__coassemble_1409_pt1 | contig 12022 bp, 10 predicted proteins | sample R25__metabat2_low_PE_006 | metagenome-assembled genome bin R25 | reverse complement strand
GGACATATCAGATCATATTCATTTCCCAAAGTATACATATTATATAATTCTTCATTGGTACCAAAGGCAGAATATTCCACTTTTACTTTTCTGCCATAGGTTTCATAATACCAATCCTCAAAATCGTCAACGATATTATTCTCTCCGAAAATATCTCCGCTTTCCAGATCAATGACTTCATCCTCGTCCCAATCCCCTTCATCCACATACTCTTCCCAATTACTCACTCGAATCACAATGGTATCTTCATTATTCCCCTTATCTGTATTCGTCGCATATACATTCATCTTTGATACAAATAAGAATACAAGAAGAAAAGATGGGATAAACAAAGGCGTTAATTTATAAAATAAATGATTTTCTTTCATGCAACACCTCTTCTTTCCGATTGTTCTTTATGCATCGCTTGAAGATTAGAAATGACAACAATCAGGATTACAATGAGAAATATTACCGTAGATAAGGCCCATAAAGCTGTTTTAATCTTAGTTTGTGCCCCTTTTGTCGCATTTACTACATAAGTAGAAATGGTATCAAAGGTAGCTGGTTTCGTATAGGTGGCAATAAAATAATCATCCAAAGATAAAGTAATCGCCAGGGCAAAGCCGGATATGATTCCGGATAAAATCTGAGGTATCACAATTTTAAACAAAGCGACAAAGGGTGTCGCGCCCAGATCCAGGGCAGCTTCATAAATACTAGGATCCATTTGCTTTAACTTTGGTATAACAGATAAATAAACAAATGGGGCACATAAAGTCATATGACCAATCAGCAGTGGAATATAAGTATCTTTGCTTACTCCCAGCACGATTACCAAAAGAATACAGATAGAAAAAGCTGTTACTACATCTGCATTGATAACCGGAATCTGATTCGTCGTTCCAATGAAAGATGCCATTCCCCTTTTGGAATAGAAGGAACCGATTGCTCCCATGGTCCCTAATATGGTTGATAGTACCGCAGAAATAAAAGCCAAAAGAATGGTACCGAAAATCATATTCCTTAATTCTTCTGTCATAAATAATGTGACATAATTATGAAAGGAAAATCCACGAATCGCTCCAATCTGTGTTGCGTTGGTAAAACTATAAACTGCCAAAATCAGAATCGGCGCATAAATAAATATTAATACAAAAAAGATAATAAAAGCTTTGATTCCTCTCTTCATTATAATAATGCACCTCCTCGATTACTGCTCTCATCCTCCGTTCCATTGGAAACGAAAGTAAAAATACATATGATTGCCAAAAGAATTAAAGCAATCATCGATCCTCCATGCCAATCGTAGGCAGAGAAATAGCTTCCAATGAGACTGCCCATGATATAGGTGCTGTTATAAAGCATATCCAGTACCACATAATTGGTCATGGCTGGAAGAAATACCATGGAGACACCACTGATAATTCCAGGTAAGGATAATGGAAGAACGATCTTTAAAAAAGTCTCGACTTCATCCGCACCCAAATCTCTCGAAGCCTCCATCAGAGAAGGATCGAGCTTGGAAATGGTATTAAAAATCGGCAAAATCATAAATGGAAGAAAATCATAGGTCATACCGATTACCGCATTAAAAAATGGATAATAAGCCAGATTCCCTTCTAATAAAGATAAGATTTCTTTTAAGGCCGTAATTCTTAAAGAAAAATTAATCCACATAGGCATGATAAAAATCATCAGCAGAACAGACTTATTCTTCAGCTTGCTTTGTGCCAAAATATAAGCGGTCGGATAAGCCAATAACAAACAGCTTAAAGTCGTCACAAAGGCCACTGCGAAGCTATAACATAGTGTTCCAAGTGTATTCGGATCCGTAAAGAAAGAAGAAAGATGATTTAGGGTAAAGGAACCGGTGTTATCCGTAAAGGCATAATAAATCAAAACAACCAAGGGGGCTAGAACAAAACATAAGAGATATATGGCATAGGGAATCGCCAATTGTTTTCTGGAAAAAGAAAGCTTATGCATCTCATAATCTCCTTTCACTTATTTTTTCAGGCTAAACTTCATCTTCTCGATCGGCATAATGAGACCGACATGATCGTCCATATTCCACAGATATTCATCATCCACTACAAAATCCTGTTCCAGATCTGTATGGATCACATAACTGTAATGATCTCCTTTATAGATCAGATTACTAATATATCCTTCCACAAGCCCGTCCTCGATCTCATCCGTCATGCGAATATCCTGTGGCTGAATGGACACAATGATCTTCGTCTTACGTTCATCGATCTCATCTCCATTGGCATCGATCAGTCTGCCTTGTTCATTTCTCTTACTACCCCGTATGATCTTCGATAAACTTGTATCCAGTCGATGATCATTATATTCCAGTCGATGTTCCTTATTAATGCTTGCAGAGAAGAAATTGGTATGATCTTCTGCAAGCATAATATGAATATTATCCGGATCCACCTGCATACCGACACGATCTCCTACTTTGGCATTATGCACCGTCTGTACAACAATCTCATTTTTACCGGATTCCAAAGTGATCTCGTAATGCATGCCTTTAAAGATGACAGAGGTAACCACTCCCTGAATGGTTCCCTTGTCTGGTTCCGTAAAATTAATATCTTCCGGTCTGACAACTGCAGTAATATGGGTTCCTTCTTCAAAATCATCCACGCATTTAAACTCTGCCCCACAAAAACGTGCCGTAAGCTTACCGGTCATAATACCATTGAAGATATTACTATCACCGATAAAGTCTGCAACAAAGGCATTTACCGGCTCATTATAAATATCTTCCGGACTTCCGATCTGCTGCATCTTCCCTTCTGACATAACAACGATCTTATCCGACATAGTAAGTGCTTCTTCCTGATCATGCGTAACATAGATGAAGGTAATCCCTAATTCATCATGCATGGCCTTTAATTCCAATTGCATTTCTTTACGCATTTTCAAATCCAAAGCGCCAAGTGGTTCATCCAATAAAAGAATCTCCGGTTCATTGACCAGGGCACGGGCAATGGCAACACGCTGCTGCTGTCCGCCGGAAAGAGTCGTGATCTTACGATGCTCGAATCCCTCCAAATCAACCAGCTCCAGTACCTTTTTTACCTTTTTATTGATCAATGCCTTATCCATCTTTTTTTGCTTCAGGCCAAAAGCAATATTCTCATAGATATTCATATGAGGAAATAAAGCATATCTTTGGAAAACAGTATTGATCGGACGCTTGTGAGGAGGAAGTTTGGTAATATCCTCTCCATTTAACAAAATCTCTCCGGTGGGCGGAATGTCAAATCCCGCAATCATACGAAGTGTCGTTGTCTTTCCACAGCCGGATGGTCCTAAAAATGTGACAAATTCTCCTCTTTTTACAGTCAGATTAAAATCAGATACTGCTTGAAAGCCATTGTCTTCAAAAATCTTATTAATGTGTTTTAATTCAATGATATTTTCGGTCTGCTGCATGGCCGAAACCTCCCTCTCTTTTAAAAAAGTGATTCTTCCCAAATGATAAAACAGATGTCAGAAAGAAGGTGGAGTACTTACCCAGATCCATTTTGCTGCTTTGTCGCTGCAATTCTCGATCGAATGCTTACGATTGGCCGGATAATAAAAACTCTGCCCTTTCCCTACCTCATAAGTATTTTCATCCAAATACAGAACAATCTGGCCTTCAATCACATAGCCGAATTCTTCCCCATCATGAGGTTTATCTTCCGGCAGCTTCTGATGCGCTTGTAGCTCAACCAGCAAAGGCTCCATCTGATTGTTCTGGGCCGTGGGGACGATCCACTGGATGCTATTCCCATTTTCATCAATCTTCTCAAAAAATCCGTCTTCGGAATAAACCACCTGTTCTTCGTGTGCTTCCTTAAAAAACTCGGAGGCTGTGGTTCCCAGACACTCGATCAGGTCCAACAAGGTAACGACGGAAGGTGTAACCTGACCACGCTCTAATTGTGAGATATACCCTTTCGTTAACTCAGTACGATCTGCCAATTCCTGTTGTGTTAAACCATTGGTGTTACGAAGATCACGAATTTTCTTTCCAATACGTTCATTAATAAATTCTACTTCCATAACATGTCCTATTCTAAACAAAAAATATGCTATTACTAAACATTTCTAAAAATATTATACTAATTTTAAACTAATAGTCAAGTATAATTATACTTTGTTGAGAAACTCTTTAAAGCTTATCCTGAAAAAACAAGAAAGCTGGTTGTTAGGGCAACTGCGCCCATTTTTAGTCATTTCGACCTTGGTGCTTCATAAAGAACAAAGAAAGAAGTAAGACCGATTGACAATCTTACTTCTTATGAATTTAACCTTAGATGATATATTTTCTTTTATGTGAAAACGTAGAAAAAGCAGGAAATCGTAATCCCCTGCTCTTACCACACACCATTTAAAGTCCAATGATAAATGGCATCCTGTTTCAACCATATTTATTATAATATGAAAATCCAACACAGTAAATGGTAAATATCAGTCCTTATATTAGATTCATTCATACTTCCTGCAAAAATAAAAATGGTAAAAAAATACACTATTTTTGTGAAAAATAGTATTTATCCACACATATTCTCCTATTATTTCCCATAGAAAGAAAAAAGAGGAAAGTTTTTAATGGATTAATGTTAGCTTTGATCGAAAAGAATCTGAAAAATTTCCTTTATGAAAAAATCCATAATCGGTTATTTTATCAACGGCCTGATACAAATCGCAGGAAGAGGTCAAGGCATAGATGTGAAAAGCATAATTCTCCCAATCCATCATGGTAAAAGGATGTTCCTCCACCAGGCGGATCTGCCGGAGCCGATGGCTTTCCTGATCTATCTTCCGGAATTCCGGATATATGCCGGAATATCCTTTCTGCTTATATGTTTTCGTGATGCTTTCTCTCATTTTTTGAATATTCCGATTCTGCTCCTTCCCATAGTCCCTGACATCCCAGACCGAAGAAGCGAGCAGCAATTTATCGATCAAGGTCTGGTATATTCCGGCATGGGAAGTAAGAAGCAAGGAATCCGACAAGACTTTTTTCGAACGATCTTCTTTTTCCTCACTGTAGCGACAAAGCAATTCATAATATGCCTGGTCTCCCGCCTCCAAGACCAGGGATTTCATGGCAGCAATTCCCTCGTCTGTTTCCTCATACCATTCCTGAATGGAATCATTGATCGGCGTCCAATAGGAAAGCGGGGCGAAATTGATCAAAGGAAATAGTTCCATTTCCATGGAGTTACAAAACATTTCTCCAAGATAAGTATATTTATCATGTAAGATGCAAAGAAGATTCACGATTCTTCGAAGGTGTTCTTCCCCGGCTTCTTTCCGCCAGTCATGACCAATCAAATGATATTGAAAACAATGGGTTTCCAGAAATGCTTTTTCGTAAAAAAGAAAAAGCTTGGATTCATGACGGGAAAAGGAAATGACTTCTTCTGATGTAAAACCATCTCCCAGCTGTAATTCACAGACTTCCTCTTTGGAAGCATTTCTTGTCAATTCTCGGAGCAAAGATAAGTCTCCTTGGTAGGAGCAATGATAAAAATGAATCATACACTCCACACAATCATTCATCAAGTAAGGAATCCGAATCTCAGATTCCTCTGGTTCCGGATGATATTCATAGATTTCCAGAGCTTCACTGATGAGTAAATCATCCAGAACATCTATTAATTCACTTTTGGATAATTCTTCTTCCCAATAACTGATTGCCATACCTTTTCTCCATTTATCTGATTGAAAAATTATGCGAATGACAAAATATCATAGCCTGTGGTGTGACACAAGATGCATGAAATTCTTCATAAAACAAACGTGCAAAAAAATCGAACATTTCCTTGCACGTTTTAAATTTTCTTCCTTTAATTTTTAAATGAGTGGATCGGAGCCGGAATTCTTCCACCACGATTGACAAAGGCAGAACAATCAAATTGATTGACCGGCATAATCGGAGCATAACCGAGAAGGCCTCCAAACTCCACATGATCCCCTACACCTTTTCCTATGACCGGAATAATACGTACCGCTGTGGTTTTCTGGTTTACCATACCAAGGGCCATCTCATCAGCAATGATACCGGAGATCGTAGTGGCCTTCGTATCTCCAGGGATGGCGATCATATCAAGACCAACAGAGCATACACAGGTCATAGCCTCTAACTTCTCAAGGGTAAGTGCACCGGCTTCTACGGCATCGATCATACGCTGATCTTCACTGACCGGAATAAAGGCACCACTCAGTCCACCTACGTAGGAAGAAGCCATAACGCCACCTTTTTTCACCTGGTCATTCAGTAAGGCAAGGGCAGCGGTTGTTCCAGGGGCGCCGGCATATTCTAAGCCGATCTCTTCCAGGATCTCTCCGACACTATCACCGACTGCAGGAGTCGGTGCTAAGGAAAGATCAATGATACCAAATGGTACTCCAAGTCTTTTAGAAGCTTCCTTCGCAACTAACTGACCTACACGTGTTACCTTAAACGCTGTCTTCTTGATCGTCTCACACAAGACTTCGAAATTCTCTCCACGAACCTGCTCCAAAGCTCTCTTTACTACACCAGGACCACTTACACCAACATTTATGATACAGTCAGCTTCTGTCACTCCATGGAAGGCACCGGCCATGAAAGGATTATCATCCGGCGCATTGGTAAATACAACAAACTTCGCATTACCAATACAATCTCTGTCTTTGGTCAACTCTGATGTCTCTACGATCATTTCTCCAATCAGCTTCACAGCATCCATATTAATTCCCGTTTTGGTGGAACCGACATTCACAGAACTACATACTCTTTCTGTTGAGGCCAAAGCTTGCGGAATGGAACGGATCAGAAGTTCATCGGCGGGAGTCATGCCTTTATTCACTAAAGCAGAGTAACCTCCGATAAAATTAACACCAACTTCATGGGCACACTGATCCAATACTTTTGCAATACGAACAAAATCTTCGATTTTTTTACAACAGCTACCGCCAACTAAGGCAATCGGAGTGATGGAGATACGTTTATTTACAATCGGAATGCCATATTCTAATTCGATCTCCTGACCGGTTGCTACCAGATTCTTTGCGCGATCTGTAATCTTTTTATATATTTTCTCGCAACAGTCATCCAGGGATTCGCTGGCACAATCTAATAAACTGATACCCATGGTGATCGTTCTGACATCCAGATTCATCTCGTGTATCATTTTATTCGTTTCAATTACTTCATTAATATTTAACATAATATCCTCCTAGATACGATGCATCATTTCAAAAATCTCTTCGTGTTGTGCACGGATAATACAACCAATCTCTTCACCAATCTGTTTTAATTCCTCTGCCATCTCCGGAAATGTCTTGATCACTTCTTCTGATTCTACAACCATCATCATATTAAAATATCCACCGGTGATTGTTTGACTGATATCAAGAATATTAATTTTATTATTGGAAAGATAGGTACATACTTTTGCAATGATACCTACGGAATCCTTACCGACTACAGTGATGATTGATTTTTTTAATTCGCTCATAATAACCTCCGTTTCTACTTAAAAAAGCCCTTAAAGGCAATAGGTAGGATGCTCTCTACTGGCAACCTGCATGGTGATTTTTGCTTGATCCAGATGAATGTTATGCATCAAAAGCTCGCACTTTACAGTTTCATAGGCCAGCTCGCTGTAATTATTCTCCTTGCTAAGATGCCCTAAAAAGATATGCTTCGTATTCTTATCAATTACTTTCGAAAGAAACTGTCCGGCACGCTCATTGGACATATGTCCTTTATTCCCCATGATCCTTCTCTTCAAAGGATAAGGATAGGGGCCGACCATCAACATATTCAGATCATGATTCGATTCAACTAAAATGGATTCACAGCCTTTCATCTTCTCAACCAGATAATCATCATAGCAGCCAAAGTCCGTGGCAATACCGACCTTTGAATTCTCATCTTTAAAAGTATAACAAACCGGATCTGCCGCATCGTGAAGTACACTGGATGCCTCTACCTTTACTCCATTCATAGAAATAGGATGATCTGCTTGTATGGAGTGAAAAAGACTGGTGTCGACCTTTCCTAAGGACTTATAAGAAAAGATCGCATCGATGGTTCTCCCTGTTGCAAAAACAGGAATCTTGTACTTTCGTAAGAATACACCTAAACCACCGATATGGTCAACATGTTCATGTGTGATAAATATTCCGGAAAGCTTAGAGGGATCGATCTCAAGATGTTCAAGACCTTCCACGATTCTTTTCCGACTGATTCCGGCATCCACAAGAAACTGCGTCTGTTCATTTCCTATGAAGAGGCAATTTCCACTGCTTCCGCTGGCGATACTGGCTAACTGCATATTATCATCCTTCTTTAATTACATTCTTATATGTATCATAGGAAAATGCAAAGCACTTCTTATGATAGAACAAAGCGGACAAGTCCGCTTCGAACTCTCTAAATCCTTCAAGCATTGAAGGACTTGCTCCGCTTTGGCGCAAAATGTCGGTCGTGCTTGCACGACATATTCCCTTTCGATATTCCTGCGCATCCTGCCGGAGGCTTTTGTGTAATAGGAAATCAGAATTCCCTATCACACAAAAAAAAGCTGAACACTCCTTACGAGTATTCAGCCAAAATAAGTGCCGGCCGCGGGACTTGAACCCGCACGTGGTCACCCACAACAGATTTTGAGTCTGCCTCGTCTGCCATTCCGACAGGCCGGCGTATCAACTCTGATATAATATCATAACAGAGTGATAATGTCAAATACTTTTTGTGGCTAGAAATATTTTTTACTTCCCCACAGGTTGGCTTTTTTCAAATCAAGATACTGGTGATAGGCATCCTCCAGAATCTGTTTCTCATTAGGAAAACGAAGCAGATGATAGGCTTCATGAAACTTATAATATCCGGAATCCACAAAATATTCTTCTTTTTGCGGTCTGGAATAATAACTATCGGCCATCATAAGATACCAATGTACATCCTTGTCAATGACATCTGTCGAGGTATTAAAGGTATAGGAGCTTTTTCCTACATATTTGATAATCGAAGCCTTCGCTCCGGTCTCTTCACGAACTTCTCTGATCGCAGTATCCTTATAATCCTCTCCTTCTTCTACGGTTCCCTTCGGAAGAACCCAGCCTTCATATCTGTTTTTATAATTCTTAAACAGAAGCAGAATCTTCCCTCTGAAAATAACCACACCACCACAACTTGTTGCCTTGGCCATAAGCATTACCTCCCGCTCAAGTATTCTTGGGTGTGTCATACACTTGAGTTTATTATAACAAACTTAAGAGACGATGGCAAGACGGGATTCCTCAAGATATGTTTTAGATAAAACACATAAATCCATCAAAGATCTAATCTTCCAATTTATAATAAGCATCAAAAACTTTTTTTGCCATAGGAACGGCATACTTGCTTCCCGTTCCCGCATTCTCCACTATGACACAGACCACCAGATCCGGATCCTCCACATTAGAATAACCGACGAACCAGGAATGTGCCTTCTCCTTCTCATTTTCAGCAGAACCGGTCTTTCCGGCAACGGTGTAGGAGGTATCAGAAAGAGCGCTTGCTGTACCATCTGTAACTGCTTTACGTAACATCTTCTGCAACATCGACAGATGATCTTTATTACTTAATTCCATCAGGGAAGAGCTTTCATAAGTTTTTATCGTGATTCCGTCGTAGCTTTTTATTTCTTCCAATAAAGTAGGACGCATCATAACTCCATCATTGGCAATGGCACACATGATCAAGGCATTATGAAGAGGAGTCATCAGGGTATCTCCCTGACCGATCGACGTTTGCGGCAATTGATTCTTATCCGATTTCATCGTGATTTTGAACTGACTTTTCGCAACGGATAGATCACAGGAGATGGCGGAATTAAATAAAAATTCCTCGTTTAAGGAAATATATTTTCTGCGATTTAATTGGGAACCCAATGTTACAAATGCCGTATTACAGGACTGGGCAAAGGCTTCTTCTAAGTTCACCTGACCATGCTCTTCATTCTCATAGCAGTGAATCCTTACAGAATTCACAACGGTTTCCCCGCTACAATTGTATTGAAAATCATTAAAATCATCCTCATGCTCATTCATGTATTCCAAAGCCATAATCACCTTATAGGTAGATCCAGGAGGATACAGTCCCTGGGTACATCGATTCAAAAGTACACTATTGGCAGAATCTGTAACCAGATCTGACCACATATCTTCTAAGGTATTCGGATCAAAATCCGGTTTGGAAACCATTGCACGAATCTTCCCTGTCTTCGGTTCTATGGCAATGATCGCACCATCATAATCCCCTAAGGCATCATAAGCAGCCTCTTGCAATTGGGAATCTAAGGTTGTAATTATGTCATCTCCTTGATTCTTTCTTTGAACAACTCCATTACGAATCTGTGTAAAAATATCAGCATGAGAAGTCAAAAGATCAAAATTACAGGAGGATTCCAAACCTGCTTTTCCATGAATGGTGTATCCGACAACATGAGAAAAGATTTCTCCAAATGGATAGTATCGCTTTTCATTTCCGGCTTTATCCGTCGTTGTTACGGCTAAAACCTTCTGATCCGAGCTTAAGATACTACCTCTTACTACATGATCCGTAAGATTCTGTGTTCTCATATTATAAGGACTATTGATCACTGTCTGACGATCTACGATCATAAAATGAATCATATAAGCAATCATGGCAAAAAAGAGAAGCACGACAAAAAAACAAGTGAAAAACATATAACGATTGGGCGATAATTTTTTATTTTTTTTCGGAAGGAAAAGATGGAAAAAACCCTTTTTCTCTTCTTCCGGCTGAGGGATCGCTTCTTCCTTTTTTTCACGATTTATAACCAGATCCAGGTCCCCTTCTTTTTGACAATCTTTCTCTGGATCATTCCTTAGAAATCCTTCGTCATAGATCGAGGAATCATCATAGAAAATCTGTTCGTCACGTGTGGAAGGTTGCGACATTTTATGATGTTTTTTTCGAAAAATCATTCCTCGGCCTCCTCCTCTTTATAAGAAATCATAAAGATTCCCTGCATGATTGCAAAGATCATCAAGGTACTGCATATGGAACTTCCTCCATAACTAATAAATGGCAGCGTGACTCCTGTGGAAGGAATGAACTTTGTTACACCGCCAACGGATAAAAATACTTGCATAATAAAACATATGGAAAAACCATAAGCCACTAATTTATAAAATCGATCCGAAAGATCCATGGCAATCATAATAAAATGAAGAAAAAGAGCCAGATAAACAAAAAGAAGACATATGGCAAATACCATACCAAATTCTTCGGAAATGGCGGAAAAGATAAAATCACTATCTACTACAGGAATATCATTCGGACGTCCCTGATTTAATCCCATGCCAAACCACCCCCCTGTTCCTATGGCAAAAAGAGATTGCGCGATCTGATATCCCTTATCTTGAATATCAGCCCAGGGATTCAGCCAGGCCTGGACTCGAGTCTGTACATGAGGAAATAAAAGATAAGCCAGCAAGGATGCCGCAGTGCCCCCTAAAAATCCTCCAATGATATAGATCATGCGCCCGGTTGCCACGTAAGATAAAAAGGCAAAAAGCAGAAAGAACAATAAAGCGCCTCCTAGGTCTCTTTCCCCTACAAGAACCAAAACATGGCAGGCAGCAAAAAGGATCACCACCAGCATTGTACCTAGTCCGGGAGGATTCGCTAAGGTAGCTGCCACAAAAAATATGAAAGCGATCTTCACGAACTCCGAAGGCTGTAAGGCCACCGGTCCGATAGAAATCCAATTGGTTGAACCATTATGTGTGGTACCAATGTAGAATACAGAAGCCAAAAAGAGCAGTCCGATAATGCCATAAAGCCAGCGTAATCTTTTCAGCCAATATGCCTTCTCAACAAAAACAGGAATAAAAAGACAGAGCAAGCTGGCGACAAAAACGATGGCAAACTGTTTGAATGCTTTCTCCAAAGAAAGACGTGCCAGCATAACAAATCCAATGGATAAAAGAAAGCAGGTATGATTCATCAAAACCCTGGAACAATAAGGAT
>R25__coassemble_1387_pt1 | contig 12146 bp, 5 predicted proteins | sample R25__metabat2_low_PE_006 | metagenome-assembled genome bin R25 | reverse complement strand
AGTTTGAGTAAGGTACTTTTGGTGGACCTGAGGGGAATCGAACCCCTGTCCGAAAACCTATTCCGCACGGTATCTCCCATCACAGTCTTTATTTTGACATTCCCTCCATCCGACGTCTAAAGACAAACTCCGGACTTCAGTAGCTTCATAATACTTCATGCTACGCAAAGCTTTGTAACACGAGGGTCCCGCGGTATTCGAAGCCGGGGTCTTAGCCTGCGGGTTAGCTAAGTCCGACTGCTACAACTAGGCAGCGTATGCTAAATTTTCTTCAGCGTTTATATTTAGTTCCAGGTTTTATCGTGGTCCCAGAAGCCACGGATGGCTGCCCCACGTTCAAAATCCCCGTCGAAACCAGTACAAGCCCGAAAGCCTTTGGGAAGATCTCAGGTCATGACAGATGCTTCCCTCTGGTACATGGGACGTCGAAACGTCGTACGACCTAACTATACTTGAATAAGTAGGAAAAGTCAACCAAAAAAATTCTATGGGAGATTATAGATTTGTTCCTTATCTTCCTTAATCCGAGATACCCATGATAGCCTCTATGTATTTGCAAGCAAGGGTATCATGGGTATAAGTAAAGCATATCTACCCTTGTGTTCTTTGTTTATTCCACCATGGTAAATGTGTTCCGGGCTACTTCTTCCGGACTGGCCAGGTATAATTCATCCAGGAAGGTCTTAATAAAGCTTCCAGGTCCGGCACATTTGGCTTCGGCTCTGGCTCCGGCTAAATTATAGATGCTGCATGCGGTCATGGCTGCGATAAATGGATCTGCCACACAGGCATACACTGCTACGACACCGCCCAGGGAGCAGCCGCAGCCGGTTACTTTTTCCATGAAGTGGGAACCGCCTTCCAGACGTGCTACCACATTTCCGTCGGTAACCAGGTCTACCTTACCGGATACTGCAACGGCGCCACCGGTATAGCGTGCCAAAGCGACCGCTGCCTGACTGGCAGCATCTACAGATTCTGTGCTGTCCACGCCGCGGGCATTATTGATGCCGGCTTCTCCGTATACATCCCAGTAAGAAGCCAGGGCAATGATCTCGGAGGCATTTCCACGGATGATGGATGGTTTATATGGTTTGAGTTCCTTTAAGATCTGCATACGGAGGGAACCGATTCCTATGGCTACCGGATCCAATACCCAAGGTTTGCCTAATTCATGGGCTTTTTTGGCGGTTGCCGGAATGCTTTCTCCAAGAATCGGCAGCAGGCCGCCCATGTTGAGGTATACGGCACCACCGGCTTCTACGAAAAATTCGCCTTCTTCTGTGAGATAGCACATAGCAGCGGAGCCGCCTACTGCGAGCTGGGCATTTGCGACCAGATCCACTGTGATATAATTGGTTATGGAACCTGCCAGGGGATTGGTCTTTCTTACATCTTCTACTGCTTTTTTCATCTTTTCTCTGATTAATTTTTCTTCCATTCTTCTCTCTCCTTTCAAATGACAAAAAGCAGCACAAAGAATCACACCCGCGGTGGTGTGCCCCTTCATGCTGCTTGCAATCTATTCTTTATTATAGTTGATAATAAAAATGTGTCAACACGTTTCTTCCATCAATTGCTGGAAGGTGACGCCGTATTTTTTGGCGATGTCCAGGGCCAGGGACTGTCCCTGGGCCGGAGCCACTTCTACCTTGTAGGAGCGTTGACCGTCCACGGTCTTTACGATGAGGGAAACGGCTTTGGCCGGGGAAGGTATGCTGGCGTTCATCTCGTCCACATCCAGAGCCAGCTTGTGCATGTGGGTATTGTAGATGGTGCGGCATCCCTTGCTTAACATGGCACGGATCGCGTCTTTGGCGATGTAATAGCCTTCTTCGTAGGATGTGGTGGAGAAGGATTCGTTTAACAAAAGCAGACTGTGGCGGCTGCTTTCCTTGAAAAGATCACGGAAACGACTGCATTCCTCCCCCAGGCGTCCGAAGTCTAATGTTTTATCTTCATCGGCCGGAAAATGTGTATAGATTCCATCCACCGGCTGAAAATGAAATTCCTGGCCCGGAATATAGATTCCACCCTGGGCCAAAAGAAAGAGCTGGCCGATGGTTTGTGTGATGGTCGTTTTTCCGCCACGATTGGCTCCGGTCAGAAGATATAAGCTATGTTCCTGGCTGAAATCCAGGTCATTTCCTATGATGGCAGTAGGTGCGGTTTTGGCCAGGGCAGCCAGTTTCAGATTATAAACCTCTTTTGCCAGCATACTTCTTCTTTTCTCTTTCGCCAGAAGAGAATCAGCCTTGCTTTCCTTTCCCGAGGATTCCTCCACATCAATCCTCTCCTCTTTTTCCGCCACAAGAGAATCGACCTTGCTTTCCTTTTTCATCGATGATGAAAGCAGAGCGTCTTCCTGTCCCTGTGGATCTGCCTTGGAAAATACATAGCCTTCCTGCTGTAAATTTTTTATATATTTGGCCCAGAGGATATAATAGCGAAATTCCGGAATCAGGGCGGAAATATGATAAATATTTACTGTCGCATATTTTGCCAGAGTATCCTTCAGATGTTTTACCGTCGAAGCCAGCATCTTGGTGGTTACCTGATTCAGATGTTCCACGATTCCGCTCTCCGGTGTCTTAGGCGGCACGCTGGACATGGTCATGGCCAGACCCATCAAAGGATTGGCCGCAGATAACAAGGCGCGACTGCCGGTGGAAGAACCATCGACATCATTCCTGCTGCTATTGGTAATCGGCTGATAGGAATAGTTTTCTTTCCATTCCGCTTCTTTACTAATCTGATCCCCACCCATCAGCTTTCTGGTGAATCCGGACAGGATTCCTGACTTGGTAAATGGCTTTTCATTGATCGAAAGGATTCCCACATTCGTGATATCGTAATATTCTCCCAGATTCAGACCTAGGGTGATACTTTTTATCTTTTTCGTCTGCAGGCGTAAAGAAGAGATATCTTGTTTTAATTCCGTGAAAAAACAATCCTTTTGTACCTTTCCCACATATTCCTTAAGGGCAAGTAAGCCCTCGGAGCTTATCTCTGTGGCGGACAGGCATTCTTCGAGTCTTTCCACACAGCTGATGTAATCCTGAATCTCCTTCAGGCGACGCATGAGAGTCCACAGGTTATCCATATCGCTCATATTTCGCTTCATGCTCATGAATTCCTGCAGTTCTCCCACCTGGTTGAGGATATCGACGATATGTTCCTGTAGATCCGGATTCTTCAGGATGTCTTCAAAGACATCCTCGCGATAACTGGCCACACGGGGATCCGGACAGAGATAAGTCATGACTTTTTTTACGATCAGGCGGTCCTCGATCTGCGATGATAATTCATCGCAGATCTGATCCATCCCCAGGTCGTGCCAGGACACATCGGACATCTGTCGATAGGCGGATTGCTCTATGTCCGATGGGTAGAGTATACTTAATTGCTGTTCCATATCATATCCTTTCTGAAATGGATTCTCCTTATTCTAGATTTTGTTACCCAATGAAATGCTGCTTCCACTCCGTTTTCTTTCTTAGCGGAATCATGCTTGCTGCTCATTCTGACCTTTTTAAAGCTTAGAGAATATGCTTACTACTCATTCTGATCTTTTCGCAGCTTAGAGAAGGATCGATAGTTGAATAGTACATTCCAACGGCTGACCTTGGAGAGGGAGGACAGGATATTGGAATCAATGACATCTCCCATGGTCTGCATACAGCATTGTGGAGCCGCATTTACAGACGTTTCATCCTTTAGATTCAGTGGATAATCTTTCATCAGGTTTATGTCCTCATCTATCATAAGACGGATTGCTTTTACATAATCTTCAAAGAAAGAATCGTTGCGTTTCTGGAAAGGAAGGACGAATTTATCATAGGTAGACTCATTTTCTTTCAGATATTTTAGAGCATTATCATAAGATCTCTTGACACTGCTCATTTCAAGATCCCTTAACTCTAAATCATTATTAAGTTCATGGAGATGCGCATAGTTTATAGACTTTTTCTTCTTCTCTTCTTCTATCTCCTCTTTGATTAATCGGACTTCATCTTCACGATTTTTCAATTGTTCCTGGAAATTAGCAAAGTCTTTCTGTTTTTTATTATATTCTTCCATAAACTCACAATATTTCGGGAACTCTGCACTTAAGACAAGAAACTCTTCCTTCATTTTCTTAAGAGTATCCTCGCCGATCAGCTTCGGATCCATCGCATCCAGTTCCTGCTGAATTCCATTCAAAGCATAAGATTTTCCTTCTCGCGCATCCTTTTTCATATCCACTTCATCCATCTTTTTTTGACTGATGTTCTGATAAGCCGTCAAGATATTATTTAGAAGCTCTGCTTTTTCTTTTTCTGCTTTTTCTTCTCCTTTCAGACCCTTTTCTTTCATGGTTTCTTCTTGTAACTGATATCTACTGATGGCTTCTACTAAAGGAGCATTCATTTTCTTGTAATTTTGGATTCGACTCTCCATATCAGCAAATACACGCTCGGCTGTCTTCATCATCTGATCGATATCATCCGTAATCGGAAGCTCATTCGGTAAGGTGGATTCTTCATCCTTCTTTGTAACCATGAATCCGAGATCCACATCATCAAAATATGCATCCTTCGTAACAAAAAGTACCGTCTTGATGTTCACCATCTGATCCTGGATCGCCAACTTTTTCTCTTCTAAGAGCTTCTTCTCTTCTTCCGACCGATTCTCACCCTCTTTATCCAGAGATTTCCGTTCATCGGATAGCTTCTTGAGCTCCCCAAGATTCTGCATGAATTTTGCTTTAAAGGTAAAATATGCAGCCAAGTCATCTTCTTTATCCAGACCAATATCTCTCGGTTTCAGATATTTTTGGGTGAATTCGCTCTTCTTCATGGTCGTATAATCGGTCTTGAAGGCTTCCGCATCCACAGGCTTCATGATTTCTTGATAAGAATGCAGTATACCAGCGTCATTAAGAGAAGCGGAAAATGCAGCGAATAACATCTTGGAATAAGGTCCCGAAGCAGTAGCAGAACCCTTTATCTTACTAATATTCAAAATAATCTTCTGCATTTGTTCAATCTCAGCATTTATGGAAGAAACCGCATTCTCCAGACGTTGCTGACATTGTGATAAATTATAGATTGCCGGCGGCAGCTCCAGTCCTAGATTTTGCGCTTTTAAAAGGGCAGCCGCGATACGTTTTCCGGCATCATTTTGGTTTCCCAGCTTCAAGACTTCTTTAAAGATATTCTTAATCTCTGCTTTCTTTTCTTTATAAACACTCTCCGGTGTATTTTCCAGGAGGGCATGGAAAGAATCCTGGAAGATATTGACGTTTCCAATACCAGCCGCGATCATCATCCTTGTGACATGTTTTTTCTGCATCTCATTTAAGATCGTTGCATTACCATAATCGATGAGGGTAATGGATTTATCATCGATCATAATATTACCGGCATGAAGATCGCCATGGTAGAAGCCTTCTCCGTAAACCGCTTCGAACATCCAGGTGCTTACCATCTGTGACAGGTACTGTTGACGTAAGATGGCCTGATCTAAGAGTTTTCTGGTCTCGACATAAACGCTCGGTAATTTCTTTAATTTCTCCGCTGTCATCGTCTTAGATTCCAACATCACCATTTCTTTTCCATTAATAGTATTCTTTTGCAGTTCTTTGAATTGACCATTCTCATCTTTTTCAAAATAGCCGTCGTATAATTGATTTACTTTTTCTCTTACTTCCTTCAGATAACGGTCAAGGGTGTTGCCCGATGCTTCCTCGATAATCAAGGTATCTGTTGTCGGTGCGATGGTGTGATCTATTTTTTCAGATTTTACGGTCTGGAAACCATAGTTATAAAGACTACCTTTTTCGGCATTTCTTGCCTCGATGGTAAGATCCAGTTCTTCCTCGATTCGCTGAAGCTGTCCTTCATAGGTGGCCTGCATGCCGCCTTTGTATTTTTGTGGAATCGGATGACCATTGTTATCATATTGCTGATCCGTTTTTTTGGCACATTCCAGCATAATCTTTTTCTCACGAAGCATACGGTTTCTGGCTTCCGGACGAAGTAATTTGATGACCACATTCTTCGGCTCTTTGAATTCCGGTCCTTCCAATTGACACTTGAAGGCCTGACCAACCGAGGCTGCGCCCAGTGCCTTTACTACCTTGATGCCTGTAATTCTGCCTTTGGAACGATCGATGATCTCCTGCATCTTTGCCTTGACGATCTCCTCCGGAATCGGTGCAAGATTGGACTTCATGTCCTCTAAGGCTTCGGCGATATCTTTGGAAATGCCCTTGGTTGGAACACCCTGCAGCATCTTCTGCAGAAGTGGACCTGCACCTTTTAAGATACCTGCAATGAAGTTACCCCGATGCATTTTCTCTACTTCTTCCTCTGCTGCCTTTTTCTCTTTCTCTGACAGACCTTCCTTTACCTCTTGCTTTGGTTTTAAGTTACGGATGCAGGAAGCCAGCATGGATTTTTGATCGATCAAGGAGCTCTTTTCAAAATATTCCGAGAGAACCAATCGCATGAATTTACCTTGACCGGCATTGGCAGTGACACTTTCATCCAAAATGGAATCCAAGGTAACCACTTGTCCTTCTTGATCTGCCTGATTCGGAGCAGCATTCTGCTCCTGATTTTTCTGAAAGAGAACCCCGAGAGAATCATTGATTTCTTTTTGCATACCGCCCATCATCATGCGTACCGCTTCATTGATTGGCGCGCCAAATTCATTTGCCGGCATTTCTTTTAATTTGATTGCAATTGTTGCATCCGATATACGGTCATGCCTTTTCAGAAAATCTTTCACTTTTTCTCTATGAGCCAGCTTCTCGGCTTTCGGATCATTTATTTTCTTCTCTTCTTTTTTGATCTCCTCTTTCTTCTCTTCCTCTTTCTCATCTCCTCCCAGGAAATTTAAAAATTTGTTAAAGATATTTTGGGCTTGATTCATCTTCCGATCGGCTGCCTCAAGTTCCTCCAGATCGATTTCATCTAAGATACCATCTATTTTTTCGACGATAAATTCATAAAGATCCTTCTTCGAACGAATCTTTTTCTGCGCTTGCTTCTCTCCCTGCTCTTGCTGGACCTCTGCAATCTCTTCTTCCTGATCCTCAAATGGTAATTGGTCGATAAGTTCCTTGAGAATCTCCGGATTTACGATAATCGAGCGGATGGCCGAACTATTTTTGATCAAAGTCTCTTTGATGTGTGCACCGGACTGTGCGATACTTTTCTCCTGTTCTTCCACTTTGGTAGAAAAGATCATATCTGCCAATAAGTTCTTCACTTTATTCGCTTCTTCACTGAATTCTTTTTCACCCTCGATATGCTTGGCCTGCGGTGGCTGGTATTCCACTTTCATCCGATCCTTATTTTGGGCAGCCTCTCGCAAAAGTGTCAGAGTTTCCTCTCCATGAATATGGACTGTACTGTCATAGCCATTCACAAGTCGGATGATGCTTTCCTTTGGAATACTTCCGGTCATAAGATTATAGGTCCATTTTTTAATCTCCTTGGCCGTAACATTGGTAAAGAAGGTGTCTGCCTTTCCGAGCTTTCCGGCAAGATATTTGACCAGCATATGACGGGATCTTCTTCGCTCGGAGCTCGTTTCATTTTCCTCTTTCAACAGATCGTACTCCCGAATCAGAGAGCGGGCATACTCTTCTCCGTAAAGATTGGTATGCTCCATGAAGTCATCATCCAGGATCTCGACATACTGTTCTGCCGTTCTGGTCAGAGGAATTGGCTGGCCCTTTACTACGGCATAAAGGGAATTATCTGCTTTCTGAATGAGCTTCACATCAAGATCAGCCAGCTTGATATCACCTTCTGCTACCTTACCAGACTCAAAAGTATGCAGGACATCGCGCAGATTCTTAATACTGATGGCATTCTGATCTTCTGCCATCTCGATCAGATCGGTCGGATTGCCTTCCATACGAAGCACATTGACCACTTTACGGGATTTCTCGTCCAGATTCTCCAGCATTTCACCCAAACCAGGCTGTTGAATCTCAAGGACAGCGTTCTCCTGTGCAATAGGATCCTCTTTTTCCACCGGTAGGGTCTTAGCCAGCAGATTTACTACCGATTGGGTAAAGGAAAAGCCTTCCTTCCTCCGTTCCATGGCAGTATGATAGCCTTCGGCATAATCCGTTCCTTCTAATCCCAGTGCGACAAGCTCTATATTCTTCGCATGTTCTCCAAGAAGCAGTTCATCTACCTTTTGGCCCGCCTCTTTTAATCGCTTGGATTCCTCTGCACTTAAGCCTTCCCGGAAGCAGACATTCATCAGATCATGGATGGCTTTCAGATTCTCACAGAGCTGACCAAGGTGCTCTGTTCCATCCTGCACCAGAGCTTCCTTTCTTTTCCACTCGCGAACGGAAGAAGCCTTCGCCTTTACCAGATCAGCCAGAGCCTCACGGTTCGCGGAAGAAAGCATGGTAAGGTCCATCTTACGACACATGGATTCTGTCGGAGCTTCTGCCGGATCCATGGCTCTCTTATGATCGATGATCTTAAAGGCCAGGGACTTAAGATAAGCATCCAGTTCCAGCTTATAGCTTTCCTTCTCTGCTTCATTTGCAGCCGCATATTTTCCCATAATCAGGGCTGCAATCTTTTCTGCGACCGGATTCTGCATATTATTCTCTTCTCTTTCCCAGAAGAAGTTTTTTCTTAATTGCTGGATGTTTCCTTGGTTCAGGTGGACTGCCATATTATAGACCTGTTCCATGGAAGCAAAAGTTTCTTCACGGATTTCATACCATCGGACATTCGCCATGCCATCCAATTGATGGGCAGTGAAGCTTGGAAGGATCACGCCTTGTTTCTGGGCAGATTTTATGATCTTCTGTAATTTCTTCTTATAATCCTCCTCCGTGATATCTTCTTTCTTCTCCAGATCGAAGAGTGCATAGGAAGCTTCGATGGCATTTTTCTGCAAGAAATCGACATCATTCATATGATGATTCTTCAGATTCTCCAGATGGGAAGAAATGTTATAAATCCTTCGCAGGGTGAAAAGCAATTTATCGCGACTGAGTGGAAATGACTTTTCCTGCCCTTTATCGATCTCCAGGTATTTTTGGATTGAATCGAGCCACTGTGCCGTATCCGGGTCATTTGGATCCAATTTCTGGCGAGCCAGGGTGAGGATTCGCTTTCTGAGCTGATTATTAAAGATGGTTTCTTTGTTATCTTCGCCGAACATCATATGATAAAACTCGACATTTTGTCGAAGGCTATTATCCACCAGCTTCAGCTTTCCGTCTTCAAAGGCGACACTTCCCAGGTTTTTACTACCGATGAGCTCCACAAGGTCATCCAATTGCAGCCGATCGATGGCGGAAAGTTCTTTTCTTTCATATGGAGAAAGTGGATTTTCTTCCGCCTGCTTCTCCTTCTGCAGCTGAGAATCCTTCTCTTCGACAAGCGATTATTTCTCCTGAATTGCCTCGTCCTCTTGGAGAGCAAAGTTTTTCTCATGCAGCTCCTGCTCCTTGAGATCTTCTTTTCGCTGCGCATCTAGCTGCGCAGCCTTCTCCTGGTTTTGCTGAATTCTTTCCTCTTCTCTCTCTTTCTTTCTTGCCTCCTTAAGAAGGGCCGGATCGTTATAGAAGACTTCCTGATTCCCTCTTTCTTTTCTTGCGTAATTATGTACCTTGACGCCTTCCTTCTCCAGTTTTTCCGATAAGTTCAGGATTCTGTCTTCCGTGATCTTCTTCAGTTTCTCGCAGGTTGTCATGTATTTTTCATAATCTTCCAGATTCGCCTGGGCTAAATACGTACCACGCACGGATATGTTTTTGCCGTATTTTTCATATATTCATCCAGTACGCCTACGGTCGCATAGGAGATCTTAAGATTGGCCGCAAAGATTTTTACCTTGATATGAGAGTCCCCTTGCTCCTTTCCTCTGGCAGCGGTTTCCATCGCTTCGAGTCGCAAGCGGAGTAGATTCAGGTTTTCATTTAAGATCTCCGTCTCTGCCTTAAAGTCATCCTTAATACACTGTTTTTCCAGATCTCCCAGGGAGGCTACTGTGGTCATTCTGCTTGCAACATCCCTTGCCGACCTTTCCATCTCTTCGACGGAATCTCTTTTGGATCTGGCACTATGCTCTGCGCCGGCTTGATGGAATCTCAATAATAATTGATTCACCTTCTGATGCTGTTTGTCTACGATGTCAAATCGTTTACTGGCTGCACGGAAGGCTCTTCTTCGTTCTCCGCTGCCATTTTTACTATATTTTGACTTGGAAATCTCATTGAGCGCTGCTTTATCCTCGCTGATAGCCTCATATCTTTCCTTCTTGGAAATGAGCTTGGTTCGGACCTTCTCATCATAGGATTCGAGTTTGCCCTCTTGAAATTCTTTGTCCTTGGTATTCTCCACCGTCAGCAGATATTTTTCTTTATATTTTTGGACCAAAGTATCAAAATCTGCATCCTTGGATGCGAATTCATTTTCATAATAAGATGTCATGTTATCCACATAATTAAATTGATTGGCATCTCCGATGGTATAGTTCTGCTTACCATGCTTGAAATTCCTGATTTCTTTGGTCTTTTTGATTTCTTTCTTGCCCATTCCTTTCGGCTTCCTCCTTATCACATTCCCATAGATTTATATCTGATCTATAGATTGGTCTTTTTATCCCGTCGAAAAAGACTCCATAATTTTTTTCATTTTAACATATTTTCCTAGGAAAGTGGATAGTTTTACTTCTTCTTTCTGCCTTCTTTGCTTTTTATTGCGCATTTTCTTCCTGCAATGTGGCAAAGGATTTATAGTTCCAAAGAACATTCCAACGGCCAATCTTAGATAGAGAGGACATCATATTGGAATTGATCACTTCTCCCATGGTTTTCATACAAGAATCCGGATTCTGTCGGATGGCCTGATCCTCCATGAAATTCAATGGACATTCTTCCATTTTATGCAAGGCATCCTTCACCATAAGGTATACTGCTCTTTCATAGGAGCGGAAGAAGGAATCATTAATCTCGGCAGAAATATTCGGGAAGCTTTCTCTGATCTGTCTGAATTCCTCTTTCATTTTGTTCACTTCTTCTTCACCGATCAGTTCTTTCTCCATGAGATCAATTTCTTCTTGGATTCCTTGCAGGTTGATGTCTTTACCATTTTCCAGATTTTTTTTCTTTGTGTAAATCATCGTATTCTGTTTATGTGCTAACTTCTGGTAAGCCTCCATCAAGCGGTTAAGCTTTCTTTCTTTTTCTTCCGCTCTTTTTCTCTCCTCTTCCTCATCTCCTTTTTGATCCTCGTCTTCCAGATAATAGTTACTAAGTGTTTCATAAAGAGAAATCTTATCTTTTTTGGCTTCGGAGAATGCATTTTCTATCTCAGAAAAGGAAGCCTGGGCAAGACCAATCAGCTGATCTATGTTTCCAATCCATGTAAGATTATTGGATAAATGATCCATTTTCTCTTCGGAATGGTCCACAAAATCGAGGACATCATACTTTTCAAAAAATTCATTTTTTATACGACTGAAATTTTCCTTTTGCTCGTTGATCATTTCCTTATTTTTCTCCGCATCCTCGTCGGACAGTTTCTTCATATAAGTAAGACCCTGCATCCACTGTGCCTTAAAGTCAAAATAAGCAGAGACATCCTCACCCAGGGAAACAACGATTGGCTGCAGATATTTTTGAGAGAAATCATGCTTTTTCATCGTCTTCATATCCGTCTTAAAGCTCCTTTCAAATGCTTCTCCTTCCACAGGTCGCATCTGTTTTTCTAAGGAAGCAAGAGTTTGTGGTGCTGTAAAAGCTGTCGTAAAGGTAAGAAGCATGGCCTCGGAAAAAGCGCCTGGCAAAATCTTATTCGTGAGGAAGCTTATATTTACCAGCAGTTTCTGAAGTTTTTCAATCTCTGCATTCATGGAAGTGACGGTATTCTCCAATCTTTGCTGACATTGGGATAAATTATAGATGGCAGGTGGCAGCTCCAGGCCTATATTCTGTGCTTTCAATAAAGCGGCTGCGATACGTTTTCCTGTGTCATCTTTACTGCCTAATTTTAATACTTGATCAAAGATTCGGGTAAGTTCTGCTTCCTTCTCCTTGTAAACACTCTCCGGGGTATTTTCCAAAAGTGCGTGGAAGGAATCTTTAAATATGCCGGTATTGCCAATACTTGAGG
>R25__coassemble_1315_pt1 | contig 12526 bp, 12 predicted proteins | sample R25__metabat2_low_PE_006 | metagenome-assembled genome bin R25 | reverse complement strand
GTATAATACCCCCCCTTTTTGAAATGATTCAGATTATTGATCACTCCTTTCTTTGTTTACCCCCATAAACAAACCTCCTCCTTTTTGAAAAAGTATGAATAATTTGAATCATAATACTAACACTAACTTAGAAAAACTCTGATCATGGTACGGCTTTTAGGTGATCAGGGTTTTTCTATTTTTTTGTCATGCATCCTGTCGAAACTTACTTACAGTGTGTGGAAGATTCGGAGGATCTTTCCTCTGTTTACTTGCCTTCTTTGTTTTCTCTATGGTATATTGGTATAGGAAAAAAGAAGGCCCATATGGATGCATAGGATTTCTATTTTTCGGAATATTCTTGCGGATTATGTTCGTCATAGGTAAGATGTAGAAAGGAGGCACTGCTTTGAAGGAACTGGTATTATTATATAATATTGATTCGATCGATCTGGGAAAAAGAATTCCCTTAAGCTGTGTACAGTGTGGAATCCAGATGAAGAAGGTGAGTCCTGAGGAGTACAAGGTTCCTATGGGATTTCTTGCCTTGGGAAGCAAGGAAGACCAGGAAGCATATCACGTGAAGAAGGAAGAAATGGTTTCTTTTCCGGAGCCAATGATGGTATTGGTGGGATTTACCGGTCCGCGTATGAATCAGTTTTTGAATCAGATGCGTACCAATAAGGCTCCCTATATTGGATTGAAGGCAGCCTTGACGGAAACGAATGCAGAATGGGATTCCATTCAGTTGCACGATGAGATTGCAAAAGAACACCAAGCAATGAAAAAAAGATAAGAATAAGGGATAAGAGGAAGAACAGGATGGAAATGAAAAGCGCACATACTTTGGAAGAGATACGAGAGATTTTTAAGGATGATAAGTTTGCGACGGAGGCAGCGGGAGCCGTGATCGTCGATGCGGATGTTCGTTATGCCAAGTGTGAGATGGAATTAAAAGACGTACATTATAATGCCAGCCATACAGTGATGGGTGGAGCAATTTTTACTTTGGCAGATTTTACCATGGCTGTTGCAGCCAATGGCTATCGTGAAAAAACAGATACGCCTAGCATCGATGCCAGTATGTATTATATGAAGCCGGCAAAAGGAAATAAATTAATTGCGGAAGCCAAATGTGTGAAACCAGGACGTATTATTAATTTCTACGAGGTTTCAATCGTGGATAATTTGGGAAATGATGTGGCTCATTTTAGTGGAAAAACCTATACGGTTCTGCCAAAATGATGATGATTGAGGAAGAAAAATGAATATATTAGTGGTGAATGATGACGGAATTCGTGCAGATGGAATTATCTGCCTTTCCGAGATGGCCAAAGAATTCGGTCAGGTATGGGTGGTGGCACCGGCCCAGCAGTGTAGTGCTATGTCCCATCGTATTACAATTAAGAGAAAGTTAAAGGTAGTAAAAGAAGAATTTCCTGTGGAAGGTGTTCATGCTTATAGTGTAGACGGAACTCCGGCAGATTGTGTAAAAGCGGGAATTCATCTGATCATGCCGGAAAAACCGGATATTGTCTTTTCCGGGATTAATCATGGATATAATGCAGGTTGTGATATCGTATATTCCGGAACAGTAGGAGCTGCTATGGATGCATTGCAGCATGATATTCCATCCATTGCTTATTCCACCAGTATGGGTGCAGGAAGCTTTGACATGAAGCATGTGGACTTTTCTGTGGCAAAGCGTTTCTTTTCTCTTATAACCAGAGGGATTTTTGAGCAGGGACTTGATACCGATGGTATCTGGAATGTAAATTTTCCAGGTTGTAGCTTAGATCAAGTCCAGGGGATTTTGTGGAATCGTATTCCGGCAAAAAAAGAATTTTATTTTGATCATTTTGCCAAGGAAGTCATTGATCAGGATAGCTTTTATATGGAAATGATTAATATCGAAGAGTGTGAAGATGCGGAAGATGGCACAGATATCCATGCCTTGATCCATAATTGTATTTCGGTTGGCCGTGTAAAAAATCTGATTTAAGTCGATTTTAGGGAAGGACATTTTTCTTTCTTATATTTTCTGATAAAATGTAAGAAAGAGGAATGTCCTTTTTGTGCAGTTACTTCAGCAACGGAGCAATTCTGAAAGCGTATCATCCCTTGTGGAGCGACGAAAGTCGCATGGAAGTGTTTTATATCATTGGAATATTTTTTCCTTAGGAGATAAAAATGGAGAAAAAACAAGTGTTGGTCATGACTCCTTGTGAGCAAGGGATCAAAGATAAGATCAGAAAGGAATGCGGAGCTTTCTATTCCTTTTCTTTTATGGATGGAAAAGAGACTCCCGCGGAAGAGTTTGAAAAAGCGCAGATTATCATTGGCGAACCGGATTATGAAGACATCAAAGAACTTACGCAGCTGGAATGGGTGCAGATGACCTGGGCAGGAACCGATAAATATACGAGAAATGGTCCATTTCCCCAAGGGGTCCGGCTTACCAATGCTTCCGGTGCTTTTGGCGTGATCATTTCAGAATATATCCTGGCAGGGATTCTGTCCCTGACCCGTAATCTTATATATTATAAAGAAGAGCAAAAGCAACATCGTTGGAGTCCTCTGTCTCATGAAATCTTACTTTATGGCAAAAAAGCTTTATTTCTGGGAACGGGGAATATTGCATCGGAGACGGCGAAGCGTTTACAGGTGTTTGGCTGTGAGACAATTGGCCTCCATCGGACGTCGGCAAGTGTGACTTATTTTGATAAAACCGATTGCCTTTCTTGTATCGATGAATATCTGGCTGAGGCAGATCTCGTGATCGCAGCCTTACCGAATCAGGAGGAAACCATGAATCTGATGACCTATGATCGATTTGCCAAGATGAAAAAGGATGCCATTTTCGTAAATGTAGGACGTGGAAATCTTCTATCGGAAGGCGCCCTGGAGAAGGCCTTATCCCAAGGAATGCTGGCAGGTGCTGTCCTTGACGTGCAAAGAGTGGAGCCACTGGGAGAAGAAAGTCCTCTGTGGGATTATGACCGGGTGATCCTTACCCCACATATCGCAGGACCAAGTTTTTCAAGTACTTTGGATACACAGAGAAGAATTTATGATATTTGTATAAAAAATCTGAAGAAGTACCTTGAGATTTCCTGTTGATCGGGATAAGAATTATCTTTTACCGACAGTAAATTATCTTGTCTGAAGATAAAGTTATGTTGTAAAATAAGAATGGCAGAATGTTACTTGATTTTTATTTACACGTGTAGGAAGTGGAGGAGGATTTGCCTTCTTTCTTTCCTGCCTGCGGATAAGACAAGATAGGTATCGTATGAAATTTTTTCAGGGAGAGAGAGTTATGAAGAATATAACATTAGGTTCTACCGGAATCTGTGTACCACAGAATGCTTTCGGTGCATTACCGGTACAGCGTGTGGATTTTGATACAGCAGCAGCGATTTTAGTAAGAGCTTATGAAGGTGGTATGAGATTTTTTGATACTGCCCGCGCTTACAGTGATAGCGAGGAAAAGATTGGTTATGCTTTTGGTCCTATGTGGTCGCAGATGAGAGATCAGATCTATATCGCAACCAAGACAGCAGCCAAGACACCGGAAGCCTTTTGGGCAGATCTTGAGACCAGCCTTAAGAATATGAAAACAGATTATATCGATCTTTATCAGCTTCATTGTGTGCCGCAGGTGTATCGTCCCGGAGATGGTACCGGTATGTATGAATGTCTGCAGGAGGCGAAAGCATCCGGGAAGGTGAGACATATCGGATTCACAGCACATAAGATCGAAGTAGCCAAGGAAGGTGTTCGTTCCGGTTTGTATGAGACGGTTCAGTTCCCATTTAGTTATTTGGCTTCCGAGAAGGAAATCGAGCTGGTCCGTATGGCAAAAGAGCAGAATATGGGCTTTATCGCCATGAAGGGTCTGGCAGGCGGCTTGATCCATAATTCCAGGGCTGCCATGGCTTATATTGCTAGCTATGATAATGTTCTTCCAATCTGGGGAGTTCAGAAGATGAGCGAATTGGAAGAATGGTTATCTTATATGGAAGAAACACCAAGGCTGGATGAAGAGATGCAAGCCTATATCGCTTCTGAGCAGAATGAGCTTAAGGGTGAGTTCTGTCGTGGCTGTGGCTATTGTATGCCATGTCCACAGGGCATCATGATCAATCAGTGTGCTCGCATGTCTTTGATGCTTCGTCGCGCACCATCTGCAGCATGGTTGGGAGAGAAGATGCAGGCAGAGATGAAGAAGATTGAGAATTGTATCAATTGTGGACAGTGTAAGAAGAAGTGTCCTTATGAGTTAAATACACCGGAGCTTCTGAAGAAGAATTATGAAGACTATCAGAATGTTCTGGCTGGAAAGACCAAGGTACAGTAAGGATAGAAAGTGCCCTTTCCGGCATGAGAAGATGGGTATTTTTCCTTAAAAATAGTGGGGGTTGATTATGGGTAAGATTAACATGACAGGTATTAAAAATATTCGGGATCTTGGTGGAATCAAGACAGTGGATGGACATAAGATTAAGGAGAAGACTCTCTTAAAAAGTGGTATGCTCTATCAGGCAACCGAGCAGGATCTGGCCATTTTAAAAGAGGAATATCAGCTGAAGATGATCATCGATCTGCGTACCATAAAAGAACGCCAGATTATGCCGAATCCATGTATGAAGGATGTTTCCGAGATATGGAATCCTCTCTATATGGAGCATATTCAGGGCTTGCATGTTTTTTCGAAGGATGAAAGAGAAATCATAGAGAATCATTTAAAGGCATTATTTGTTGTGAATCATAAGGCCGATGAACAGACCAAGCGATATATGGATCAAGTTCGTGCGATGGTAAAGGAAGAGGATTTTGATGCAGATGCTTATATGGCCCGGATGTATCAGAAGTTTGTAAATAACCAGATCATTCAGAAGCAGATGAAACAGTTCTTCCAGCTCTTGATGAATCATCGTGGCGGTGCGATCCTATGGCATTGCTCCGCAGGTAAGGATCGTACCGGTATGATCACCGCTTTGCTTCTCACCGCTCTCGGGGTATCCAGAAAGGATATCCTGGCAGATTATATGGCATCCAATGAATCCTCTCAGGACGCAGTGGATCTGATTCTTGAGAAGCTATTCCCGGCGGATAAACCGGGTAATCTGGAGTATCAGGAACAGGCCAGAAAGTTATTCTCCGCCAGAGAGTGCTATATCGAAGCATTTTTTCATGCCATTGAAAAGGATTATGTGAGTGTAGAGAATTATCTGCAGAAAGCCCTGGAATTACATGTGGATAATATTGTTCGTTTAAAGACTTTATATCTGGAGTAATCCGATGTCTATGCGTGATAAAGATAGACAAGAAATGAATCCTATCGTGTCCGGACAGGAGAAAAAAAAGAAGAAGGGGAAGCTTTGGAAGATTTTTTTGTTACTAATTCTCCTCCTTCTTCTTGCCTATTTTGCTTTAGTGAATTTTCTTGTCAGTGCGGCTTTGATTCCATCCTTTATGAGAAAGTTCAGTTTCTTTGAAGAGATTACAGAAAAAAGTATTAATGAACAGATTCATACCGATGATATCGAGGCGAATCTGGCTGCAGGTACGGATTCTTATCATGAGTGGCTGGATTCCATGGATTTTCAGCGTGAAACGCTTGTATCGGAGGATGGATATGAATTAGTTGCTTCTTATCTGGCCTCCAAAGAAGAGGATTCTCATCTTTGGGCCTTGGTTCTTCATGGTTATACGGGCTGGAAAGAAGCCATGTATCCTTATGCAAGAATGTATTACCGCCGGGGATATCATTGTATCATTCCGGATCTTCGAACGCAGGGGGAGAGTGAAGGTGATTATATTGGTATGGGATGGACGGATCATTACGACTGTATGCTGTGGATCGATCGTATTCTGCAGATGGATCCTGAGGCCCGGATTGTGATTCATGGACAGTCCATGGGTGCTGCAACGGCATTATTGATGTCAGGAGAAGAGGAGTTATCCGATCATGTGAAAGCAGTTGTTTCTGATGCTGCTTATACGGATGCTTATTCCATGTTTGGAGAAAAGCTGACCGCCTGGTTTTCCCTGCCGCCATTTCCTATCGTTGATACTGCCGTCCTTATGTTGAAGCTTCGTGGTGGCTATGATCTGATGGATGCGTCACCGATCGATGCGGTGAAGAAGAGTGAGACGCCGACTTTATTTATTCATGGAGATCTGGATGCCATGATTTCTGTGGATATGGCATATCGTTTGTACGATGCGGCAAGGTGTGAGAAGGATTTACTGATCGTAGAGGGAGCCGGACATGCGCAGTGTAAGGATAAGGATCCGGATCAGTTTGTCAAGAAAGTCTTTGAATTTATTAGTTCATATATGGAATGAGGAGTGAAAGGTATGAAAGTCATTGATCTTTTTAAAGTAGTCATTGATACCCAAAAGGTTATCATCGTAGATAAAAAAGAGCTTAGTAAGGTTCTCTATCAGGGCATCAAAGCAGGCTGTGGGAAAGAATATAATGATAGTGATGTTTATCGGATTGAGACGGATGAACAGGGACTCCGGATCAAGATTGATTATCAGCCGCCGAAGTTCATGACAGCAAGTAATGAAGAACTGTTAAGTATGTATTTTGATGAATCGGATCTTGGATATAACTTAGAGGATCTGGAGCAGAATCTGATGAAGCTGACACAGGAGTTAGATGATATTAAGTTTGATTAAGGATAGCGTAAAAAAACATGCCGTATGGCATGTTTTTTTTGTTGCCAAGCATCCAGTGGAAGATCTGGTGGAACTTTCATCTGGTTTGCCTTAGTATTATATGACAGGAGCTGCCAGTGGCAGCTCTTGTCGTTAGGTATGTGAAAATAATCGGCAACTGTAATATTTTGCTTTCTGGCTTATATTGATTTTAAGACATATACGACATGGTCAATTTTTTCTAATTCCTTCATGATTTCATTTCGGTCTGCCCCTTTTTCGATATGAAGAATGGCCTCAATGCCGGCATGTCCGCTATAAGCACTACGTGGTGCAGTAACATCGATGGTTTTAACGGTATAGCATTTCCTTAATTCACTTAAAAGAATGGACATATTTGCAACGTCATCTGCCTCAATATATACATTAAACAGGGTACGACGTTTCTTGATGCTTTGCTCGGTTCGCTGTAAAAAGACCATGGTAAATAATACAATGAGAGTACATAGGATGGCCACACTATAGAAACCGATTCCTATGGCGATTCCGATGGAGGCAGAGGTCCATAAGCCGGCAGCGGTGGTTAGCCCTGTGACCTCGATTCGCCCGCGCAGAAGGATGGTTCCACCACCTAAAAAACCGATACCGGAAACAACCTGGGCTGCGATACGCAAAGGATCGGTATCTGCTTTTAATACTTCGGACGCATATAGACCGATCAAAACGGTTATGGCGCTTCCCATACATACCAGGATATATGTACGCATACCGGCAGGCTTATATCTGAGAAATGGCTCGATTCCCAGAATTGCACCACAAAACGCTGCAAAGATGATACGAAAACAAACAGAGTGCATGGTGAATTGATGTAAAATTTCTTGGATTGTTACAGCGGTTGACATGAAGAATCCTCCTACATTTAAAGAATTATTTTGATTCATGACGCAAAATTGTCGTGATTTTTATCAGATGAGCATGCAGAGCAAGTCATGGGATTATTCGGACAGGAATCGTGTGTGAATCGTGATAAGTAAAAAAAGAATTGATTTCTCTAAATTGTAAAAATAAAGTAAAATCTTGCTGTCAAACATTATATATCAGTATGCGACAAAAAACAACGTTGAAGACGAAGAATTATTTTTGTTATAATGTATATAGTTGTGTAAAATAATCCTGGAGAAGATATTACATGAGATATATGGAGGGGAATCAATGAACGAGGTTACAAAATGGTTTTCCAATAAGATATATAACTGGATGGATCCGGAGAACTTTCTTGATATGGGAAGTATGTTGAAAGTACGTTTTCAGGAGAAGAGAGTGGAGGAGATTCTTTCACATTATCCGAACCTGACCTTGGATTATATGAAGTATCATCCAGCCGGAACTTATCAAGAACCTGAGAAGACGATCTTAGATAATATCGACGATTTCTATGAGATCCATATGAGTCAGAAGGTCAGTAAGAATCATACCGGCAGTATGCGGGTTTACCTTCCGGTCCATTGGAATCAGCGCTTTATGGGAATTGCCGGTGCGGGCACGAATACAGAGGTTGACTGGTTTTCTGCCGTACGTTTTAATGTTATCTCCTGGCCGATGGCTTTGAAGAATGGTTATGCCTGTGGTGTCTGTGATAATGATACCGGGATCCGTCTGGATTGCAGCTGGGGTTTTGATGAAAGCGGAAAACTGGAGTGGGATCATATCGAAGCATGGGCATTTGGAACGATTCATGAGATGACCCAATGTGCCAAGGAGATCTTGCAGGAATTATATGGACAGCCAGCACTTGCAAGCTACATGCATGGCACTTCCGGTGGAGCCAGAGAGGTTATGACAGAAGCACTTGTGCATCCGCAGGATTATGATGGACTATGGGCCGATGCCCCATCCATCGATCATGTGAATCTGGCTTTTACCTGTGTCTGGGCCGCCATCGTAGAAGCGAATGAGAAGCATATTGTCGCTTTGGCGAAATATAAGAAGGCCAGAGAGCTTGCTATCGCAGATCCGGTTTTACTTAAGGTTCCTTATGATAGGAATCAGCCTTGTTGGAGAGATTATGTGAATCATCTGCTTGGTCAGGAGACAGAAGAAGGACCAATCAGTCGAAGAGATCTTCAGATCATGGTCAAGACCTGGGATGGTCCGGTACTCTGTGATGGACGTAAAGTGGCTTATGGATTCGGTCCAACGATCCGCCAGTGGCCTTTGCCGGTGGGAAATCCTATGTATGGATATTTCCAGCGTAGACCGGATGGAAAGTATGGTTTGATGCCAATCGCGGAGCAGTATCTTCGCTGGTTTGTCGAAGATCCGAATTGGGATGTTCATTCTTGTACTTATGAGCAGTTCACTCAGATTTATGATCAGTGCCATAAGAAGTTCGACCGTTATAGCTTTAATGAAGACGATTTTAATACATTTGCCAGAAAGGGCGGTAAGTTAATTATTACCCAGGGAACCGGTGATTGTGTGGTCCCTTACCAGCAGATGATGGATTATTATATGAGTGCCTTTGATCATTTTCCATCGGAGAAGATGTTGAATGATACGGTTCGTCTCTTTATGCCAGCTCTGGCAGGTCATTCTATCTTAGACTGGAGTGGACCGGCGGTCTGTATCGCGGATGGCATGCTTGCATTGACCAAGTGGGTGGAAGAAGATCAGGCACCGGACGTGATTCCTACTATGCTTTACGATTTTGCTGCGGATCGTGTGGTGGAAGCATCGGAAGTATCCGTATATAATCAGTGGAAGCAGAAGCAGATGGTAAAGAAGTTACAGGATTACAGATAATAGGATAGATGCTATAGAGAGGCTGTCGTTTTTTTCCGATAGCCTTTCCTATTTACAAAGAAAAGGAAAAAGAATGAAAAGGATTAAAGTAGTAGCTGCCCTGATCCGTAAGGGCGATAAAGTATTTGCTACCGCCAGAGGTTATGGAGCCTGGAAGGGTAGCTGGGAATTCCCTGGTGGTAAAGTAGAAGAAGGGGAAAGTCCGGAACAGGCATTAAGCCGTGAGATTAGGGAGGAATTGAACACAGAGATCAGTGTGGGAAAGCTGTGCAAGACGATAGAATATGATTATCCTGATTTTCATTTAAGAATGGATTGCTTTTGGTGTTCTCTGATTTCCGGTCCATTGGACTTAAAAGAGGCGGAGGCTTCCCGCTGGTTCATGAAGGAAGAATTGGATCAGGTCAGCTGGCTGCCGGCGGACCGGATTTTAGTCGATCATTTGAAAGAAGAGGGATATGCCATCAAGAATCTGGTATTCGATGTCGGTGATGTTCTGTTGGAATATCGCTGGAGAGAGATGCTTGAGGAAAGCGGACTTTCGCCAAAAGAATGTGATCGTGTAGGAAGAAAGATGTTTTCTGCTCCATTCTGGACAGAGAAGTTCGACCGAGGAATCTGGAATCTGGATAGAACCTTGGAGGAATATGACCGATTTATGCCGGAAGATTCCCAATATGTCCATTGGTTTATGGACAATGCGATTTTGATGCGTGGCAAGAATCGTAGCGAGATCTGGGATAAGATTCATCAATTAAAAGAAAAAGGATATAAGATTTATCTATTATCCAACTATTCCGAATATCTCTTTCAGATTCATACCCAAGACATGCCCTTTATGGAAGATCTTGATGGAAGAGTGGTATCCTATGAGGCAAAATATGTGAAGCCGGAAGCTGAGATCTATGCTTATCTTCGTGACAAATATCAACTGAAGCTGGAGGAAAGTCTCTTCTTTGATGATCGTCCGGAAAATGTAAAGGGGGCTCATGCATGTGGCATGGATGCCATCCATGTAAGGAGCCGGAAAATGTTAGATGATCTTTTGGCACATCTTTTGTTTTAAGGCTCAATCTATGGCCAAGGAATTCATTTTGTGGCTAAGGAATGTATTCTATGGCTAAGGAATTTATTTTTCAATCATAAAAATTTAACTGGCTATTTTCGGTTAGATTAGGTATAATAAAATTTATTCTACTATAAAAAGGATACAAGCTGATTTATTTGCATGACAGATTATGATGGAAGCAGGATGATATAGAAATATGTTTTCAAGAATCGCTTTGTGTCATTGGAATAAAAGCTTCCCAGGTAAAAAATGGGAGCTTAATAAGTTCATAGATTCCACATATTGAAATAAGGAGGAATACATTTTGGAAAGAGAGACCGTAATTGTAATCGACTTTGGTGGTCAGTACAATCAGTTGGTTGCCCGTCGTGTACGTGAGTGTAACGTATACTGTGAGATCTATTCTTACAGAACGGAGATCGAGAAGATTAAGGCTATGAGCCCAAAGGGTATCATTCTGACAGGTGGACCGAATAGCTGTTATGAAGCAGGTGCTCCAAGCTATACGAAAGAATTATTTGAATTAGGCATTCCTGTACTTGGCCTCTGCTATGGCGCACAGATGATGCAGCACATTCTTGGTGGCAAGGTTGAAAGAGCAGACGTACAGGAATATGGCAAGACAGCCATTACTGTAGATACGACCTCCCCATTATTTAAGGATGTCCCTGAAGACACCACATGCTGGATGAGTCATTTCGACTATATCAGTGCTATGGGTCCTGGATTTAAATCCATCGCACATACCAAGGACTGCCCGGTTGCAGCAGCAGAATATGCGGAAAAGAAGCTTTACGGCATTCAGTTCCATCCGGAAGTACTTCACACACCGGAAGGAACCAAGATGCTTTATAACTTTGTTCGTGGCATCTGTGGATGTGCCGGTGATTGGCGCATGGATTCCTTCGTAGAAACACAGATTCAGGCAATCCGTGAGAAGGTTGGCGACGGCAAGGTTCTTCTGGCACTTTCCGGTGGAGTAGATTCCTCTGTTTTGGCAGCTCTCTTAGCCAAAGCCATTGGCCCACAGCTTACCTGTGTCTTTGTCGATCATGGTCTCATGCGTAAGAACGAAGGCGATGAAGTGGAAGGCGTATTCGGAGCGAAAGGTAACTTTAATATCAACTTTATCCGTGTGAATGCGCAGGAGAGATATTATGCTAAGTTAGCCGGTGTGACAGATCCTGAGAGAAAAAGAAAGATCATCGGTGAAGAATTCATCCGTATTTTTGAAGAAGAAGCCAAGAAAATCGGTACCGTAGACTTCCTGGCCCAGGGAACCATTTACCCTGATGTGGTTGAATCCGGTCTCGGTGGGGAATCCGCAGTGATCAAGTCTCACCACAACGTAGGCGGACTTCCTGACTATGTTGATTTTAAAGAAATCGTTGAGCCGCTTCGGAATCTTTTCAAAGATGAAGTGCGTAAGGCCGGCCTTGAATTAGGACTTCCGGATTATCTTGTTTACCGTCAGCCATTCCCAGGTCCGGGCCTTGGAATCCGTATTATTGGTGAGGTTACCGGAGAAAAGGTTCGTATCGTTCAGGATGCCGATTTCATTTATCGCCAGGAAGTAGATAAAGCAGCTGCAGCTTACAAGGAAGAACACGGTGTGGAAGCCCCTTGGATGCCGAATCAGTATTTTGCAGCACTTACGAATATGCGTTCTGTTGGTGTTATGGGTGATGAAAGAACCTATGATTATGCGGTAGCCATCCGTGCGGTCAGAACCATTGACTTTATGACTGCAGAGGCAGCAGATATCCCGTTTGAGGTCTTGCAGCTTGTCATGAATCGTATCATTAAGGAAGTTCGTGGAGTAAACAGAGTATTCTACGATCTGACGAGTAAGCCACCGGGAACAATCGAGTTCGAATAATTAACGCATCCCGAAAGTGCCCGTAAAATAAGGCTTTTCGGGTGGTCATAGCTTCAAGTGATAGTATTTTGATAGTAAAACTGCAAACTGCCTATATTCTATTTTATTCCGGGTAGCCGGTGGCT
>R25__coassemble_1304_pt1 | contig 12628 bp, 8 predicted proteins | sample R25__metabat2_low_PE_006 | metagenome-assembled genome bin R25 | reverse complement strand
CCTATATTTTTTCAAGAATTACGCCAAAAATATTTTTGGTCATAATGGCTATATATTCACATTTTCTTCACATTTTTTTGTAATTTATAACCATTTTCATTCTTTTTATAAAAGAGTAAAATATTGGAAGCAAAAATTATACATTTTGTGAAACTGACCATTTTGTCAGAATAAACTCACAAATATATAGAGAAATGGAGGCATAAGAAATGTTTGCGCAAATTCTCGCAGTACTTATCTTTGTGATCATGTTTATATTGATTATCATGGATAAAATTGAAAAACAATATATCACTTTAACTTGTGGCGCAATTACTTTAATTCTGGTTTTCGGACTTGGACTTCACAGCATGACAGCAGTAATGGATACTTTAAATATTCATAGTATCTTCACACCTTCTTTTTGGTATGCTGCCGGTGAAGCAAGTGAAGAATCCAGTGGGATAAATTGGGCCACAATTCTTTTTTTAGCAGGTATGATGGTCATGGTTGAAGGAATGGCAAGAGTTGGCTTTTTCCGTTGGCTTTGTATGGAATTGGCAAAAGCCGTAAAATATAAGACAACTTCTTTATTTCTAACCTTCATGATCATGTCTTTTGTCTTAGCCATGTTCATCGATAGTATTACTGTCATCTTATTTTTAGCAGCCGTAACCATAGAATTATCGCAGCTTCTTTATTTTGACCCAGTACCGATGATTCTATCTGAAGTATTTTGTGCGAATCTTGGTGGTTCTGCGACCATGTGTGGTGATCCGCCCAATATTATCATCGGTACAGCAAATGGATACTCTTTTATGGATTTTGTAAGTAATACCGGACTTATTGCTCTCATCAGCTTAATTTTTGTTATACTTTATTTTTATCTTGTCTTTAAGAAAGATCTCGTTTCAACAAAGGAAGTAGATATCTCTACTATGCCGGATCCTAAGAGTGCCATTAAGGATAAAAAGGGATTTGTAATCAGTTGTATCATTTTCTTATGCGCAGTCATACTTTTGATAACTCATGCTATGACTGGTCTGACGGTGGCAACCATTGGTATATTTATTGCTGCTATCACTACCATAACTACTGGTATCGTCGCCAAAAAAAGAGGAATCTTTGAGATATATAAAGGAGTTGACTATAAAACATTATTATTTTTCATTGGTTTGTTTATCGTTGTTGGAGGATTGGAAGAAACAGGAATTTTAGAAATGATCGCCTCCTTTATCTCTGTGGTCAGCGGAGGTAATGCGTATATCATGATAGCAATTATCATCTGGATTTCTGCTCTTGCCAGTGCTTTCATTGATAATATTCCTTTTGCTGCAACAATGGTACCCGTCATCAGCACTCTTGCTGCAACATCAGGAATCGATTTGTCTACTCTGTCTTGGGCTCTAGCTATGGGAACCGACATCGGAGGGAGTGCTACCCCAATAGGAGCCTCTGCTAATGTTGTCGGCGTTGCATCTGCTGCAAAAGCAGGTCATCCTATCGGTTGGGGAACTTATTGTAAAAAAGCAGCTCCGGCAACTTGCATTGTTTTAGTAATATCTACAATTATGATTTTTATGAGATATTTATAAAAGAAAGAAGGATATAAATGGACCAATTAATTATTTCAATCAGTAGAGAATACGGAAGCGGCGGTCATGAAATTGCCGAATTATTGGCAAAACGATTTGGACTCGATCTATATGATCACAATTTACTAGATGAAATGTTTGGAGCAAAGAAAGTAGAAAAAAATGGGCTTCGTAATTACGATGAAGTTCCAAAGTTCGGTCTTACAAGAACAGTACGTGGTATGAGCAGTTCTGTAGAACGTACTCTCTCCGAAAAACAGTTTGAATTCATAGAATCCATGGCAAAGGAAGGAAAATCTTTCGTCATTTGTGGACGCTGTTCTGAGTCTGTATTAAAAGAATACAATTGTATGGTGCCCATTTTTATATTAGGAGACTATGATTGCAAATTAGATCGTATCATGAAACGTAGAAATATGGACGGTGTAGAAGCAGCTCTTGCGATTTCAAGGCATGATAAAAAAAGAAAATCTTATCATAATTTTTATTGCGATGGCAAATGGGGCGATTCCAGACTATATGATATTACCATCAATAGTAGCAGACTGGGCATTGATGGCACAGCTGACTTTTTAGAAAGATATATCAAACAATTAAAACATATCTGAACTCCACATTTTTAATAGACAAAATTTCTCAAATTCCTGTATAATAATTATGTAATAGGGTGAAATTACAGAAAAAAGGAAGGGGAAAATTTAGTGAGTCAATTAATTATTGCCATTAGTCGGGAGTATGGTAGTGGCGGTCATGAAATCGGTAAAATGTTAGCAGAACATTTTCAACTTGATTTTTATGACCATAATCTTCTGGATGAAATGTTCGGATTGGAACATGTGGAGAAAAAGGGGCTCCGTATGTTTGAAGAAGTTCCGAAATTTGGACTTACCAGAACTGTTCGTGGCATGAGTAGCTCTCCAGAACATAATTTATCCGAAAAACAGTTTGAGTATATTGAAAACATGGCGAAAGAAGGAAGGTCTTTTGTAATTTGTGGACGATGTGCTGAATCTATATTAAAGGATTATAAAGGAATGATTTCTTTTTTCGTTCTTGGAGATTATGAATGCAAATTGAATCGTATCATGCAACGTCGTAACATGAATGGGAAAGAAGCCGCCTTGGCTATTTCCAGGCACGACAAAAAGAGAAAAGCCTATCATAATTATTATTGTGATGGCAAGTGGGGCGACTCTAGATTATATGATCTTTCTATCAACAGTAGTCGCTTAGGAATTAACGGAACTGCAAATCTTCTTATAAACTACATCAAACAATTACGAAACCTATAATAAAGATGCTCTCGTGGATTACGATCCCATTAATCATAACACGAGAGCATCTTTTTTTACTCGTAAAATATCCTGGACAAAACAGGCATCATCTATCTTTTACCCTTGATAAAATAACTTCATAAAAACAGGAACCCTCTTACGCCATTCAGATTCACTATGAATCGCCCCTTCATATACCCGATAATATAATCGATCATTGATTCCCTTTCTTTGCAAAAGTTCATAGATACGGGCATTATCATATTTATAAAGATTACTTATCAATATATTCCCACTTCCTTCATTGGAACCAATATCAAAATAAAAACACTTCAATGCTGATAAGTCATTTTTTTTAATCAAGTTTTCAAATTGCTTTGGATAATACCAAAAAGCAGTAGATAAAGCCGCACATTTTTTAAAAACTTCTGGATAACGAAGTGCAGCAAATGCAGCAATATTCCCCCCGGCAGAACTTCCTACGATAGCTGTATCCTCCGGATCTGTCGGATAATTCTTATCGATATAGGGCTTTAATTCCGTTCTTAAAAACTTCACATAAGACTTTCCTTCTCCTCCTATTCTAGGATAAGGTTTTCCGGTTTCCATAATCGTTACCATCTTATCCGTCACCCAAGGACCATATTCATCTTCTCTTTTTCCAGGCTCAAAATTACATGGAATTGCCACCATGATCAAATCCAATTGATTTTCTTCCACATAATTCAAAAATCCCCAACTTACTCCACAGAAAGATTTTTCGTCAAAGAAAGCATTCTGTCCATCATTAATATACATCACAGGATACCTTTTTTCAGTAAATAAATAATCATCCGGAAGATAGATGAAGATTTCTCTGTCTCTTTGTAATATTTTCATATGTATCATTTTTTTTATTATCATATTACATTCCTCTTTTTAGAAATAAAAAGAATACACAAAATATTTTATTTTTATTCTTATTCCTTTATAAAATATATTCTTCCTTATGTTTTGTTCCAGTAAAGATCAAATCCCCATCCTTATATACTTCAAGCTGCATGAAAGTTACCGGATTCCACTCATCCATATCAAGCGCTACCGTTGAAAAAAATATGGAGGATCCTTCCTTTTTTTGATACAAAGTATTCTTAAAATTTGTATGAACGTAACATAGTTCTCCATCATATAGTAAGAGATTCACTTTATTATTATTTGGTGTTATTTGAAGTATCACCCGATCTATAACTTCACAACGTTCTTCTTCATCCAATGGACCTTCTTTTTCTTTTAAACTATCATTTATCTTTTCTATGATATAATAAAGAATTCTTTCACTATCAGTCAAACCTTGCTGTACATTAATAAATTTATCAACGACGGGACAATGAAAAATCGTTCCATTATGAATTAAAGTCCATTTTCTTCCACTAAAATCACTCTTAATAAATGGATGACAATTCTCATAGGACATCACTCCTCTTGTAGCTAATCTGATATGTGCCATCATATTTTGAACAAACAAAGGAGATTTTATCCTCTCTTTCAGGTAATGACTTTCCACAGCACAAATTGGCTCTTTTTCCAAATTAATGGATTCTTTATCAAATACGGCCATACCCCATCCATCCGGATGATTTACACTATGAGAAAAAAATTCTTTTAAATATTCATTTACCTGAATCGGAGCACTTCCTGAAATACCGAATAATTCACACATAATATCACTCTCTTTTCTTTTATTCTTATAAATAATACTCTTCCTTTTCTTTTCTGTCTATATTAGAAGAATAAGAGATTCTGTTTGAGATTCTTTTATGGTCAAGCTTTTCGATTATCAAATAGAAAAAATCGCAGAAAATTTTGAAGTTTTCTACGATTTTCTCATGTTAATTTAAAATATTTTTCTACGATATACTTATAAATTAGAATAACCCATTAAAGATTCATCTACCGCTTTGGCGACTTGACGACCTTCACTAATTGCCCATACAACAAGAGATTGTCCGCGATGCATATCACCGGCAGTAAATACCCTTTCTCTGGAAGTCTGATAAGAACCTTCTTCTGTTAGTACATTTGTTCTGGCATTGCATTCCACGCCAAAGCTTTCTCTTGTATAGGCTTGAGATCCTAAAAATCCAGCGGCAATCAATAACAAATTACATTTCAAAGTTTTTTCAGAACCTTCAATTGGCACCATATTCATACGACCGGTTTTCTCATCTTTTACCGGACTCAAATCTATAGTTATGACACCATTTAAATGTCCACGTTTATCTTTTAAGAATTCTTTAATCGTTGTCTGGTAAATACGAGGATCCTCCCCTTGTAAGAAAATAGCTTCTTCCTGGCCATAATCTGTCTTTAGGATTCGTGGCCATTCCGGCCAAGGATTACTTTCGAGTCTTTCTGTTGACGGCTTTGGCATCATTTCAAGCTGAATCACATTGGAAGCCCCTAAGCGCAGGCTGGTACCAACACAATCGTTTCCAGTATCACCACCACCAACAACAATCACTCTTTTTCCTTGTAAGGATTTAAAAGAAAATTTCTTATATTCCTTTAGTTTCTCGACATTATAATCGAAATCCATTAATTGTTTACTAACCTCTTTTAAGAAATCAACCGCAAAATAAATTCCTTTTGCATCTCTTCCAGGAGCAGATAAATCCCTTGGGTTCGAAGAACCACCACACAAAATAACACGGTCGTACTCTTTTAAAAGTTCTTCTCCACTGATATCACGGCCTACATCCACATTACATTGAAATGTGATACCTGCCTCTTCCATCAGGCGAATTCTTCGATCAATAATTCTCTTATCCAATTTCATATTCGGAATACCATAGCGAAGAAGACCACCAACCCGATCATTTCTTTCATAAACGGTAACCTTATGACCACGTCGGTTCAACTGCTGTGCTGCAGATAAGCCAGCCGGACCACTGCCAACAATAGCCACTGTTTTTCCTGTCCGAACTGCAGGTTCTTCCTCTTTCACTAATCCATTCTTATAAGCATACTCAATAATTGCTCTCTCATTTTCTTTCGTGGAAACCGGTGCACTATGTAATCCACAAGTACATGCATTTTCACACAAAGCGGGGCAAACACGAGAAGTAAATTCCGGTAATCCATGTGTAATGCTTAAACGATCATATGCTGCTTCCCAATTCCCGCGATAAACAAGATCATTTGTTTCAGGAACAAGATTGTGTAAAGGACAACCAGATGCCATTCCGGCAATCATAACTCCAGCCTGACAAAATGGTACACCACACTCCATACATCTTGCCCCCTGTAGCTGCTGCTCTTCTAAAGAAAGAGACAAATGAAATTCATCAAAATTCTTTAATCGTTCCTCGGAGGAGATTACAGCACCATTTACACGATCATATTCTAAAAATCCAGTATTTTTTCCCATAATAGTCTCCTCCTATTTATTATCCGTACAAGTATAGAATGCTTCAATCTGAGCATCTTCACGACTCATTCCTTGTTCTTCATACATATTCGTTACAGAAAGAAGTTTCTTATAATCTTCCGGAATAATCTTTTTAAATTTTGGAAGTTCTTCTACAAAATTTTCCAGAATTTTTTTTGCTTTGACAGAACCAGTGTATTTCACATGTTTTTCTAAAATTACTTTTAATTCTTCACGATCTGTTCTGGTTTCTACTTTTTCCATTAAAACCATTTCTTTATTCAGATTACGATATAAATGATTATGCTCATCATATACGTATGCAATACCACCACTCATACCAGCAGCAAAATTTTTATCTGTTGGGCCAAGAATAACTGCTCTTCCGCCTGTCATATATTCACATCCATGCTCTCCTACACCCTCTACAACTGCAGTAGCACCTGAATTTCTGACACAGAAACGTTCTCCGGCCATACCAGCAATATATACCTCTCCTGAAGTAGCACCATAAAGGGAAACATTACCGGCTATAATATTATTTTCTGCTTCATATCCGGCATTCTTTGGTGCCTTTACGATAATTTTTCCACCAGAAAGACCTTTTCCAAGATAATCATTGGCATCACCAGTTAAAGAAATCGTAAGACCAGACGGTATAAATGCGCCAAAACTTTGTCCAGCTGCGCCCTCACAATGAAGAACTACGGTATCTTCCGGAAGACCTTCATGATAATGACGTGTTATCTCAGCACCAAGCAAAGTTCCAAAGGTACGATCCATATTACCAACAGAAAGACTAAGTTCCGTTTTTTCACCTGTCTCAATGGCTTTTTGAATTGAATCGTTCTTAAGAAGAAAAGCCTCATCCTTCGTTTCTTCTAATTTAAAATCATATAAATGCGCTTTATCAAAGGTACAATTTTCCTTACTTGTCTTTACTAAAATATTACTTAAATCAATGCGAGCACCTTTTCCTTTTATATCTGCTTTCTTCATTAAAAGGTCTGTTCTTCCAACCAATTCGTCAATCGTTCGAACACCTAGCTTCGCCATATATTCTCGAAGTTCTCTCGCAATAAAGATCATGAAATTTTCTACATACTCCGGCTTGCCAATAAAACGCTTACGAAGTTCCGGATTCTGAGTAGCTACACCCATCGGACAGGTATCCAGATTACAAACTCTCATCATAACACAACCCAATGATACCAATGGTGCTGTGGCAAATCCGAATTCCTCTGCACCTAAAATTGCTGCGATAGCTACATCACGACCGGACATTAGTTTACCATCTGTCTCAATAACAACACGTTGACGAAGTCCATTCTGGATCAGGGTCTGGTGAGTTTCTGCAAGTCCAAGTTCCCATGGAAGACCTGCATTATGAATGGAACTAAGTGGCGCTGCACCCGTACCACCATCATAACCTGAAATTAACACAACCTCTGCACCTGCTTTTGCAACACCTGCTGCAACAGTACCAACACCAGCCTCCGAAACAAGCTTAACAGAAATGCGGGCATGTTTGTTCGCATTTTTCAAATCGTAGATCAACTGCGCTAAATCTTCGATGGAGTAAATATCATGATGAGGAGGTGGTGAAATCAAACTTACTCCTGGCGTAGAATGTCTTGTCTTGGCTATCCAAGGGTAAACCTTCTTTGCTGGAAGATGACCACCCTCTCCTGGCTTAGCTCCTTGTGCCATTTTAATTTGAATCTCCTTGGCAGAACCTAAATAACGGCTTGTTACTCCAAATCGTCCGGAAGCAACCTGTTTGATTGCAGAACTTCTATCATAATCCGTTCCGGCAGATTCCAATCTCTCATCCGATTCTCCACCTTCTCCGGAGTTCGATTTACCATGAAGATGATTCATTGCAATAGCCAATGCCTCATGAGCTTCCCCAGAAATGGATCCATAGGACATGGCACCTGTCTTAAACCGTTTTACAATTTCCATCTCATCTTCCACTTCTTCCAAAGGAATTCCAGATTCCGGATATACAAAATCCATTAAACTACGAAGATATCCTGTTTCCTCCTTATCTACCATAGAAGTATAGATTTTAAACGCTTCATAATTCCCTTCTCTGGTTGCTTTTTGAAGCATGTGTATGGTCTGAGGATTATAACGATGTGACTCACCCTGCGCACGCATTTTATGCATTCCCATACTAGTTACTGTCAAATCTGTATCAAGACCAAGTGGATCAAATGCTTTAGAATGTTGTGCATCTACCATCTCAGCAATATCCTGTAATGTAATGCCATCTACAGGACTTACAGTACCTGTAAAATATTTATCGATCACTTCCTGAGAAATACCAATTGCTTCAAACATCTTACTACCTTGATAAGATTTAATGGTTGAAATTCCCATTTTCGAAGCAATTTTGATAATTCCTTTTAATACTGCATGATCATAATCATCCACTGCTGCATAATAATCTTTATCTAACATTCCACTGTCGACTAATTCTTTGATAGATGCGTGTGCCAGATATGGATTGACTGCACTTGCTCCAAAACCAAGCAAAGTGGCAAAATGATGTACCTCTCTAGGCTCTCCGGATTCTAGAATGATCGACATGGCAGTACATCTCTTTGTCTGCACCAAATGTCTATGAACTGCTGCTACCGCTAATAAAGACGGAATTGCAACATGATTTTCATCAACTCCACGGTCCGATAAAATTAAAATATTAGTTCCTTCGCTATAAGCACGATCCACTTCCACAAAAAGATGATCCATCACACGCTCGATCGGAGTGCTTTTATAATAAATAATCGGGACGGTCGTTACCTTAAATCCAGGTTTATCCATTTTCGAAATTTTCAAAAGATCAAGATCCGTAAGGATTGGATTCTCTATACGTAAAACTTTACAGTTTTCCGGTCTTTCACATAATAGATTTCCATCTTTTCCTACGTAAACTGGAGTACATGTCACAATTTTTTCACGTTCTGCATCAATAGGCGGATTGGTAACCTGCGCAAATAATTGTTTGAAATAATTGAACAATGGCTGATATTGTTTCGATAAAACTGCTAATGGTGTGTCTGTACCCATGGCACCAATCAATTCTTTACCTTCAATCGCCATATGCTCTAACTGTTCCATATATTCTTCATAAGTATATCCAAATGCCTTTAACTGTTTTAAAAGATCCAGATGATTAAAAGCCGGTGTTTTATGATTCGGAATCTTTATCTCTTTTAATGTCAAAAGATTACTATCAAGCCACTCACCATATGGCTCTTTTTGCGCATATTTTTTCTTAAGCTCTTCATCAGAAATAATTTTTCCTTCTTTGGTATCTACCAAGAGCATCTTTCCAGGATGTAATCTTTCCTTTAATATAATATGTGCTTCATCGATATCAAGTACACCAACCTCCGAACTTAAAATCAGACGATCATCATCTGTGACATAATATCTAGAAGGACGCAGACCATTACGGTCCAAAATAGCACCCATGACATCACCATCGGAATATAGAATAGAAGCTGGTCCATCCCATGGCTCCATCATCGTTGCGTAATATTGATAGAAATCTCTGACCTCCTGTGACAAAGTATCATTATGAGACCATGGCTCTGGAATCAAAATGGTGGCTGCCAAAGGAAGATCCAAACCAGACATACTTAAAAATTCCAAAGTATTATCCAACATTGCCGAATCGGATCCGGAAGACGATATCACAGGTAATACCCTTGTCATATCTTCCGAAGAAAATGCATCGGTATGCATGGTTTCTTCACGGGCTAACATCTTATCTGCATTTCCTTTAATCGTATTAATTTCCCCATTATGTACCAGCATACGATTCGGATGTGCTCTTTCCCAGCTAGGATTTGTATTTGTGGAAAAACGGGAGTGTACCATAGCGATCGCAGACTCATAATCCTTATCCTGAAGATCTGCATAGAAACTACGTAACTGATACACTAAAAACATTCCCTTATATACGATCGTTCTACAAGATAAAGAAGGTACATAAGTCGTATCATTACTTTGTTCAAATACACGTCTTATGATATAAAGATTACGATCAAATTCCAAATCTGTTTTGCAATTCTTTGGACGCTGTACAAATCCTTGATAAATATCCGGCATACTATCTAATGCCTTTTGTCCTAATACTTGTGGATATACCGGAACCTTTCTCCATCCCAAAAAATGTAAACCTTCTTTTTCTACAATAACCTCAAACATCTTCATAGCCTGACGTTTTTTCAATTCATTTTGCGGAAAGAAGAACATACCTACTGCATACTCTCTGGCCTGACCAATATTCATTCCCATTTCCGAACAGACCTTTTTAAAAAACTTATGAGGTATCTGTGTCAAAATACCAACACCATCTCCTGTTTTTCCTTCTGCATCTTTTCCTGCCCTGTGTTCGAGGGTCTCAACGATTTTTAATGCATCATCAACCAATGCATAACTTTGAACACCTTTCATATTCACTACTGCACCGATACCACAGTTATCATGTTCAAATTCTGAACGATATAAGCCTTGATTCATTATCATATTATTCACTCCTTGCTCAAATCAAATCGGAATTTTGGCTACTTTAAAATTCTTTTTAAGAATATAAAGCTGCTTTTATAAATCCTTTAAATAATGGATGTGGGACATCTGGGCGAGACTTAAATTCCGGATGTGCCTGTGTCGCCAGGAAATATGGATGATCTTTCAATTCAATCATTTCTACAATCCTGCCATCCGGGGAAATTCCAGAAAGAATCATTCCTGCTTGAGATAGTTTATCTCGATAATCATTATTTACTTCATATCTATGTCTGTGTCTCTCTGAGATTTCTTTTTTTCCATATAATTGATATGCTTTGCTTTCTACATCCAGAACACATGGATAGGAACCTAATCGAAGGGTTCCTCCAAGATTCTCTATTCCTTCTTGGTCCGGCATCAAATGAATAACCGGATCTTTTGTATCAGGATCCAATTCTATACTGGAAGCCTCCGGAAGATTTAAAACATTTCTGGCATATTCAATAATGGAAAGCTGCATTCCTAAACATAAACCTAAAAATGGTACCCTATGTGTTCTCGCATATTGAATCGCAAGGATCTTCCCATCGATTCCTCTGATTCCAAAACCTCCAGGAACAAGAATTCCATCAAGATCACCCAATATTTCTTCCACAGTATCTTCTGTAATCTTTTCAGAATCAATCCATTCAATCTCCACTTCAGACATATTCGCTGCTCCTGCATGTCTAAGTGCTTCTGCCACACTTAAATAAGCATCATGTAAAGCAACATATTTTCCAACGAGTCCAATTTTTACCTTATATTTCGGATGATGAAGATTATGCACCATTTGTTTCCACTCTCTTAAATCCGGCTCCGGACAATCCAGATGTAAACATTCACAAACTGCATGTGCTAATTTTTCTTCTTCCATCATTAATGGAACCTCATACAGTGATTTGGCATCCAAATTTTCAAGTACATGCTCTTTTTTCACGTTACAAAATAAAGCAATTTTCGCTTTCATGTCATCATCTACCGGATAATCTGATCGACATACCAAAATATCCGGCCATATTCCCATACTTTGCAGATTTTTTACACTCATCTGTGTTGGCTTAGTCTTCAATTCTCCGGATGCTTTGATATATGGAATTAATGTCACCTGAATGATAATTGCATTTTCCCTTCCAATCTCGGTTTGGAACTGACGAATTGCCTCCAAAAAAGGCTGGCTTTCAATATCTCCAACGGTTCCACCGATCTCAATGATAGAAATCGTCTCTTCATCCTCTGTTTTTGCTTTATAAAATCGATCTTTTATCTCATTCGTAATATGTGGTATAACCTGTACTGTTCCTCCGCCATAATCTCCATGTCTTTCTTTATTTAAGACAGACCAATAAATCTTTCCCGTTGTTACATTGGAATTTTTGTCAAGACTTTCATTGATAAAACGTTCGTAATGACCAAGATCAAGATCTGTTTCTGTACCATCGTCTGTTACGAAAACTTCTCCGTGCTGTATCGGATTCATGGTTCCCGGATCCATATTAATATAAGGATCAAATTTCTGCATAGTCACATGATATCCCCTGGCTTTTAATAATCTTCCCAATGATGCAGCAGTAATTCCTTTGCCAAGACCAGAAACAACGCCACCTGTTACAAAAACATACTTAACCATTTTGACCTCCTGAATAATCTATCAATGCTCAGATGCAAACAGACAATTAAGCCTTAATGCATTTTCTTAAGCTATATTAAAATGTAGACTTAAATTTATCATAAAGATAAAAAGGGCGTCGGATAGCTTACGCTATACGACGCCCTTGTCATTTACTATTGCATTGTACCCATTTCCACTT
>R25__coassemble_1302_pt1 | contig 12636 bp, 8 predicted proteins | sample R25__metabat2_low_PE_006 | metagenome-assembled genome bin R25 | reverse complement strand
ATACAGGAGGCCTTTTGGAGTTTTAGATCAGCCACGGTCCGATCAACCGTGAAGTTGATCATGTTTTTATGAGGAGGACTTTAAAAATGAAAAAGAAAGTTATGTCACTTGCACTTGTTGCAGCTATGACAGCATCCCTTGCAGCTTGTGGTGGAAGCAGTTCTTCTTCCGATAGCACAGGCAGCGCAAGCGGCGACGCAGTTACTATCACAATCTTCAACTCTAAGAGTGAAATCCAGGATAAGTTCGAAGAATTAGCAAGCACATATAGTGATACTCATGAAGGAGTTACCATTGAAGTTTATTACTCCTCCGATACAGTATCTGCTCATCTTGCTACAAAATATGCTTCCAACGATCCTTACACAATCTCCATGGTTGATGCAAAAGACGTTTACTCCCTCGGTGAAGAACACGCTCTTGACTTAAGTGATCAGGATTGGGTTGCTAATACAAATTATGCTATCTCTGTTGGTGACCAGGTAAAAGGTTTCCCAGTTTGTATCGAAGCTCGTGGTCTTATGTATAATGCTACAGCAATCGAAGCAATCACAGGTGAAGAATTTGATCCTGCAAACTACCAGACACTTGACGCTTTCCAGGGTCTTCTTGATCAGTTAGTAGCTGGCGGTATGGAAACTCCTACCGGTATCATGAAAGAAGATTGGTCCTTAGGTGCTCATTATTTCCAGGAAATCTACGAAGAACAGCCAGATGTTGAAGCATTCGTTCAGTCCTTATATGCAGGCGAAGCTGATCTTGCTAATAACGCTAAGTTCAACTCCATGATGGATACATTTGATACCTTAATGAAGTACAACTACGCTGCTGCATCACCAGTTGCTGCAGAACGTGAAGTTTCCGAACAGAAACTTGCAGAAGGCGAAATCGCTTTCATGTTTGGTGGAAACTGGGATTGGTCCCTTCTTGCTGACTTCGCTGCAGATGCAGACCTTGGTATGATGCCTGTTCCTCAGAATACAGATGATGATTCCAATACTAAGTTAGTTGGTGGCGGATCCAAATACTTCTTCATCGATAGTTCCGAGAATACATCCGAAGCTCAGGTTGCTGCTGCAAAAGATTTCTTAAATTGGTTAGTATTTGATGCTGATGGTAACGCATTCTTAACAGAAGAGTGTGCATTAGTTCCTGCTTACAACAACATTGATGCAAGTGCACTTGATCCATTATCCATCTGCGTAAAAGAATATGCTGATAATGGTCTCTTAATCGACAACTACAACTACGATCCAGATGATCACTACTCCATCGTTGGTGCTGCTATGCAGAAATACCTCGCTGGCGAAATTGACCGTGCTGGTTTCGCAGGTGAAGTTGAAAACTACTGGAAGAGCACAACTCCTGTTGAGCACTAATCCATAGTTTATTGATTTAACTATTAGAATTTACGGGCAGCGGGCGTCCCGCCCGGTGCCCATTCTACTTTTTAGTAGGGGGAAAATATGAATACTAACTCCAAGTCATTTAAGACAAAACAGTTTTTAATGTTCGCTGGTGTTACAACATTTGTTTTTGGTGCAGTAGTTATCGTACCATTTATTTATGGTCTTTATCTTACTATGACAAGCTGGGATGGTGTTTCTGCACAGAAGCCTTTCGTAGGTTTTGCAAACTACGCATCCACATTTGCTGATTCTGCTTTCTGGGCTGCACTCGGCAGAACATTTATTTATTCAATCATCGCCGTTATTCTTGTTAACGTCGTAGCTTTTATCCTTGCATTCCTTGTAACAAGTGGTGTAAAGGGTCAGAACTTCTTCCGTGCCGGTTTCTTCGTACCTAACCTGATCGGTGGTATCGTACTTGGTTACATCTGGAAGTTCGTTTTTAACCGTGCTCTCGTTTCCATCGGTTCCGCCATTGGTTCCGGAACATTATCCGTATCCTTCCTGTCAACAACAAGTGGTGCGATGTTCTGTTTGATCCTGGTTTCCGTATGGCAGTATGCCGGTTATATGATGTTGATCTATGTTGCTGGTTTCATGAGTGTTTCGAATGATGTTATCGAAGCAGCTAAGATTGATGGATGTACAAATATGCAGACAATTATTCACATTTCTGTACCTCTGATGGTTTCTTCTTTCGTACAGTGTCTGTTCCTTACAATTACTCGTTGTTTCATGGTTTACGATGTAAACTTATCCTTAACCAATGGTGAACCTTTCAATAGTTCTGTTATGGCTGCTATGCATGTGTATAATACAGCCTTTACTTATAAGAATTATGGTACAGGTCAGGCAGAAGCATTAGTCCTCTTCATTGTTTGTGCTGTTGTTGGTGTTGCTCAGGTTTACATTGGAAAGAAAGCGGAGGTATCAGCTTAATGGAAACTTTGAATGAAAAAGCTGCTCGTAATGCCAAGATTGCTGCAGCCCTTAAGATCATCCTTTTAGTTGTATTATTTATTGCTTTTATCTTTCCTTTCGTACTCGTAGTAATCAACGTATTTAAGGTAAAAGCTGATATTACCAGAGATCCTCTGGCTCTGATCGGTCAGAATGGATTCACATTGGATAACTTCCCGAATGCTATGCAGAAAATGAATTTCTGGCGTTCCTTCGGTAACTCTGCTTGTATCACAGTATGTGCTACATTCTTTACATTGCTTCTTGCTGCTATGGCAGCTTATGTCATTGTACGTAATAACTGGAAAGCATGTGGAATCTTATTTGGTCTTATGATCGCTTCCATGGTTATTCCTTTCCAGGTATTAATGATCCCTCTGGTATCTCTTTATGGTGGTATCCTCGGATTATTAAGTCATAGAGCAACCTTGATCTTTATGCATGTTGGTTTCTCCTTATCCATGGCAACCTTTATGTTCCATGGTGCGATCAATACAAATGTTCCGATCGCATTGGAAGAAGCTGCTAAGATTGATGGCTGTAACCGTTGGCAGACATTCTGGAAGATCGTATTCCCATTGTTAAAACCTACCATTGCTACAGTAGCGATCATCGATGCTATGGCATTCTGGAACGATTACCTTCTTCCATCTCTTGTTCTTGCGAAAAAAGAACTTTATACAATTCCAATTGCAACACAGGTATTCTACGGTACATACTCCACAGATATCGGTCTGGTTATGGCAGCATTACTTCTTGCTATGCTCCCTATCCTTATCCTTTATTTATTCCTTCAGAGATACATCGTGGAAGGTGTTACATCTGGTGCTGTTAAATAATTGTATTTACAGATGTGTGATAAAAAGGCTGTGCGTAAGCATAGCCTTTTTTGTGCGATAAGGCCGACAAGCGTCCATCGTGCTTGCACGAATGGACATTTGTTGTCCAAGTACATCGAGCGGCTATGCCGCGAGATGTGCGATCCATCGCAGAATAAGATACCTATTTCCTGACGATTCATTATGTGACAAATCATTTTTTGACAAGGAAAACCACATGAATCCATTGTTAATTTATAGATTGAATGGTAGGATAATAATAAAATATGACATACTTTTCTTGGAGGGAGATTGTCATTATTGATTTCGATCAAATACATTAAAGAGAAAGGAAAATTGACATGAGTATTCGTTTTCTTGAACATGAGAAGGTATTTCAGATTGATACCAAAAACAGCACCTATCAGATGAAAGTGGACGATTATGGATTTTTGCTTCATTTATATTATGGAAGAAAAACGAATGGTGTGATGGATTATCTTTTATATCATTCTGACCGAGGCTTTTCCGGTAACCCATATGTGGTGGATACCAATCGTATATATTCCATGGATACCCTTCCCCAGGAATATCCTACGCTGGGAACCGGTGATTATCGTAATCCGGCTATGACCGTTCGGAATGCAAATGGTTCCTTCGCCTGTGATTTACGCTATGATTCCTATACCATCCAAAAAGGAAAGTATTCTCTGAAGGGTCTTCCGGCTGTTTATGCCAACGAAGAAGAGGCGGAGACTTTGATCGTTCATATGATGGATCCTGTGACTCAATTGCATGTGGATCTGATGTACGGTGTACTTGCGGAGATTGATATCATTACCAGAGCAGCCAAGATCTATCATACATCGGATGATGTGATCATTTTAGATAAGGTACAGACGGCTTGTCTTGATTTTGTCAGTGGAGAGTATGATCTGATTAATTTCTACGGACGACATGCCATGGAAAGAAATTATCAGAGGACTCCGATCGGCCATAATTCCCTGGTAATGAGCAGTCGCCGTGGTATGTCCTCTCATCAGTATAATCCTATGATGGTCATCGCTGCACGGGGTGCCACAGAAGATGCGGGATCCTGCTATTCGATGAATTTTGTATATAGTGGTGGTTTTAAAGCGGAAGCGGAGATGGACCAGACCGGTGGTACACGTGTTCTTCTTGGTTTGCTGGATGAGATGTTTGCCTATCCATTGAATAAAGGAGAGGAATTCATTGCACCGGAAGTAATTATGACTTACAGTGGACAAGGCTTTTCAAAATTAACGCAGAATCTGCATGAATGTATCCGTGAACATATCTGCAGGGGACCTTACAGAGATGGAAACAGACCTGTACTTTTAAATAGTTGGGAAGGCTGTTATTTTAACTTTAACGGAGAAGATATTTATCAGCTTGCAGTGAATGCCAAGGATTTAGGTATGGATATGATCGTAATGGACGATGGCTGGTTCGGTATCCGTGACGATGATTATACCGGTCTTGGTGATTGGAATGTAAATGAGGAGAAGCTTGGAGAGACTTTAGGTCATCTGGTAAAGAGAGTAACGGATCTAGGAATCAAGTTTGGTATCTGGTTTGAACCGGAGTGTATCAACGAGGCCAGTCATCTTTATGAGGCACATCCGGATTGGGTCTTAAAGATTCCGGGAAGAGATCCGATTCGTTCCCGTTATCAGTTTGTTCTTGATTTCTCCAGAAAAGATGTGGTCGATGCGATTTTTGAACAGGTATGTAATGTACTGGATCAAGGAGATATCTCCTATGTGAAATGGGATTTCAATCGTTCCATCAGTGATGCTTATTCCAATATGACCACGGATCAGGGTAAGGTATTATATGATTATGTTCTTGGCTTATATGATTTTATGGAACGATTATTACAACGTTATCCAAATCTTCTGTTAGAAGGATGTAGTGGTGGCGGCGGAAGATTTGATTGTGGTATCCTTTATTATTCTCCACAGATCTGGTGTAGTGATAATACCGATGCTTTGGACCGTCTTAGAATCCAGTATGGTACCTCTTTTGGATATCCGATTTCTGCGATGGGATCTCATGTATCCGCAGTTCCTAATCATCAGACAGGCAGAAGTACACCACTGAATACCAGAGGTGTGGTTGCCATGTCAGGAACCTTTGGCTATGAATTAGATCCTGCCAAGATGTCGGAAGAGGAAAAAGAAGAGGTAAGAAAGCAGGTAAAAGTATTTAAGAAGCACAGCAGCCTGATCCATAACGGATTATACTACCGTTTGACAAATCCTTTCGAGCAGGAGACTTGTGCTTGGATGTTCGTGGCAAAGGATCAGTCTCAAGCTTTAGTATCTGCTGTATTCCAACAGGTTCATGGTGCCCCTCTCTGTACTTATGTACGTCTGAAAGGCTTAAAGAGCGGAGCATTTTATAAGGATGAGGCAACGGGCAAGCTTTATCCGGCGGATGCTTTGATGGAAGCAGGATATCCTTTACCGGTGGAATTCGGTGCATTTAATGCATATCAAATTCATTTGACCCTCTCTGAATGAATAAGATAATATAAGATCATTTTATAATACAAACCATTTTAATAAGGAGGATTCATCAATGAGAATTGAAAGAAAAACCAAGATTATTTGTACTTTGGGACCAGCTACGGATGATGACAGTGTATTAAGACAGCTGATGCTGGAGGGTATGAATGTAGCACGTATGAATTTTTCTCATGGCAGCCATGAAGAGCAAAAGGTCAGATTGGATAAACTGAAGGCCTTAAGAGAAGAATTGGATCTTCCGATTGCTGCACTATTGGATACGAAGGGGCCGGAGATTCGATTAAAACTAATCGAGGGAGATAAAACAGAATTAAAAGCAGGCCAGCAGTTAACGCTTGGTATCGGTGATTTCCTTGGAAATAACGAAAGAGTTGCTATTACTTACGAAGATTTATATAAGGATGTTAAGATTGGCGACCGCATTCTCATTGATGATGGTCTGATTGAAATGCATGTTAGGGAAATACGAGGAACCGATATCATTTGTATGGTTGATAACGGAGGCATGATTTCCAATCGTAAGGGTGTCAATGTACCAAATGTGGACCTTTCCATGGACTATATCAGTCCGAAGGATTACGATGATATTGTATTTGCTGCAGAACAGGGCTTTGATTTTATCGCTGCTTCCTTCGTTCGTACCGCAGATGATGTCTTGCAGATTCGTAAAATATTAGAAGATCATCATTGTAATACCATCAATATTATTGCAAAGATTGAAAATAATCAAGGCGTAGCAAATATCGATGATATCATTCGGGTATCCGATGGTATTATGGTCGCTCGTGGAGATATGGGTGTGGAGATTCCCCTCGAGGAAGTTCCAATCATCCAAAAGAAGATCATTCAGAAAGTATATAATGCCGGAAAACAGGTCATCACAGCAACACAGATGTTGGATTCTATGATGAAGAATCCAAGACCGACTCGTGCGGAGGCAACCGATGTAGCGAATGCAGTCTATGATGGTACCAGTGCAATCATGTTATCCGGCGAGACCGCTGCGGGAGCTTATCCGGTGGAAGCCTTGAAAACGATGGTGAAGATTGCAATCCGTACAGAGTTGGATATCAATTATCGCGAACGTATGAAGAATCGTAATGTTCTTGTGAACCCGGATATTACCAATGCCATCGCCCATGCTACCTGTACGACAGCGATGGACCTGAATGCTTCTGCCATTATTACCGTTTCCAAATCCGGTAGAACCGCACGTATGGTATCGAAATATCGTCCGGATTGTCAGATCATTGGCTGCTGTATCTCTGACCATGTTTATCGTCAGTTGAACTTATCCTGGGGTGTTACACCGGTTATGGTACAGGTAAAGGATAATTCGGATGAATTATTCGAGCATGCGGTAGAACGCGCCACGGAAAAAGGATTGATTAATGATGGGGAGATCGTTGTAATTACAGCAGGAGTACCACTGGGTATTTCCGGAACGACCAATATGATCAAGGTTCATGTGGCAGGACGCATTCTTCTTACGGCAACCGGAATCGGCGAAAAAGAAGTGAAGGGAACACTATGTGTCGTCAAAGATGCAGAAGCATTAAAAGCGAATTTTAATCCTGGTGACATCATTGTTATGTCGGATACCTGTAATGCTTGTATCGAAGAATTAAGACAGTCTTCCGGTGTAATCATTGAATCCGCTGAAGAGAACGCGCATGGTGCTGTAGTAGGTATGAGTCTGGATATACCAGTGATCAAAGGAGCAGTACATGCGACGCAGATCTTAAAATCCGGCGCATTTGTAACCATGAATGCAAAGAAGGGAACCGTTAGTTGTAAATAATCTTTCGGTAGGAGCGAAGAAGAGAATATGCCGATCGGCACCTGATTCTTCTATATGAATAAAAAAGCGACGGTTGATTCTGTTTGATACAGTTTCAACCGTCGTATTTTTTTAAGATTGGAATCTCAGATGATTCTTAGAATCTTATGGGATTAGCACAATTTCGCTCCGGCAGGAATCTTATCATCTACCATGATCAGATTCAGCTTCTCCTCACCGTCTTCAGTATGTACTGCAGATAAGAGCATACCACAGGACTCCTGACCCATCATCTTTCTAGGAGGAAGATTTACGATGGCTACTAAAGTCTTACCAAGAAGATCTTCCGGCTCATAATAAGCACGAATTCCGGAAAGAATGATACGATCTGTACCGGTTCCGTCATCCAGAACAAAACGAAGAAGCTTCTTACTCTTTTTCACTGGAGCACATTCTTTAACCTTAACGGCACGAAGATCGGATTTACAGAAGGTATCAAAATCAACATTCTCTTCAGAAAGTGCTTCTATTTCAATCTGAACGCCCATCTCTTCTTTCTTTCTGGCAGCATACATGGCATCTACTTTTTCCACTACTTCCTTGATGTCAAGTCTGGCAAAAAGAATTTCTGGTTTCTCCGTTACTTTTGCTTCCTGAAGAAGGCCGAACATATTTAATTCTTCCATGCTTCTTTCCCTGGTATTTAACTGGGCAAAAATCTTTTCTGCTGTTTCCGGCATAAATGGAGCGAGAAGAGAAGCACCCATGGTAATACTTTCAATCAGGTTATAAAGTACGGTAGATAAGCGATCCTTCTTTTCAGGATCCTTTCCAAGAACCCAAGGTGTTGTTTCATCAATATACTTGTTACAGCGTTTAAATAAATTAAATACTTCCGTCATAGCATCTGCGATACGGAACTTATCCATCTTTTGTGCAACCTTCACCTTGGTGTCCAGAGCAGCATCGATCAGATCCTTATCCATGGTATCTTTTACGCCACAATCGGTAACACTGCCGCCAAAATATTTATTGGTCATAGAAATGGTACGATTCACAAGATTACCAAGTGTATTTGCAAGATCGGAATTCATACGTTCTACCAGAAGCTCCCATGTGATGACACCATCATTTTCAAATGGCATCTCGTGAAGAACATAATAGCGAACGGCATCTACACCAAAGAGATCAACCAGATCATCGGCATAGATCACATTTCCTTTGGACTTACTCATCTTTCCGTCACCCTGTAATAACCAAGGATGACCAAATACCTGCTTCGGAAGAGGAAGATCTAAGGCCATAAGGAAGATCGGCCAATAAATCGTATGGAAACGTACGATATCCTTACCGATCAGATGAATATCGGCCGGCCAGTATTTCTTGAATAATTCTCCATGATTTCCATCGACGTCATAACCGAGCGTTGTAATATAATTTGTTAAAGCATCCAGCCATACATAAACGACATGCTTCGGATCAAAATCTACAGGAACTCCCCAACTGAAAGAAGTTCTGGAAACACATAAATCCTGCAGACCTGGTTTTAAGAAATTATTCATCATTTCATTCTTACGGCTTTCCGGCTGAATGAACTCAGGATGTGTTTCGATATAATCGATCAGTCTGTCGGCATATTTACTCATTTTAAAGAAATATGCTTCTTCTTTAGCATGGGATACTTCACGACCACAGTCAGGACACTTTCCATTTACCAGCTGTGATTCTGTGAAGAAAGACTCACAAGGGGTACAATATAATCCCTCATAATATCCTTTATAAATATCGCCTTTGTCATAAAGCTTCTTAAAGATCTTCTGAACGGTTTTTTCATGATAATCATCTGTCGTACGGACAAACTTATCATAGGAAGTGTTCATCAGGTCCCAGATCGTCTTAATCTGACCTGCAACATCATCGACAAACTCCTTTGGCGTGATTCCGGCTTCCTGTGCCTTCAATTCGATCTTCTGACCGTGCTCATCGGTTCCGGTCTGGAAAAAGACATCATAGCCTTCTTTTCTTTTATATCTTGCATAAGCATCTGCCAGTACAACCTCGTAGGTATTACCAATATGTGGCTTACCGGAAGTATAAGCGATGGCAGTGGTAAGATAATATGGTTTGCTCATAAGTGCATTCCTCCTGTTTCTATTATTTGCGCTTTCATCACATGACGATTCGAATCAAAAAATCCTGGCGTCATGAGAAATTTGTATTCATCTTTCTATTTTCAAAAATACAATCTGTATCATTATAAAATAAAAATCTTTTTTTGTCTATCCTTACTTGCTTTGATTGACAAAACACAATTCCGATAGTAAAATTTAGAAACCTGGAGATATTTACTACTTAATTACCATTGAGCAGAAGATCCTTGAAATGGAGTATCAAATTTGTAGAGCAAGCGGATGTATCCGGCTTGTATTATTTCTTATTATAAAGGAGTTATTGGATGAAGCGATTATTTTTTGAATGTTGTGCCGGGGTTGCAGGAGATATGTTACTTTCTTCCTTAATCGATCTTTTTGACGAGAAAGAAACTTTGATTCAGGAATTAAATCAGATTGGAATTCCGGAAGTGGAATATAAATGGGAACCAAGTACAAAGTGTGGTATTGTCGGTTCCCATGTGCATGTATTGGTTGGCGGACAGGAAGAAGAATCCGCTGATGCGCATGATCACGAACACTGCCACCACGACGAAGAGCATCATGACCATGAGCATTGCCACCATGATGAAGAACATCATGACCATGAGCATTGTCATAACGAAGAGCATCATGACCATGAGCATTGCCATGACGAAGAACATCATGACCATGAACACGGTCATCATCATGAAGGGCATCACCACCACGGTCATCATCATGGACACCATCACCATGCAGGAATGAAGGAGATCAATGCAATCATAGATTCCTTAAAGGTATCCGATTCTGTCAAGCATCATTCCATGGAAGTATATCGTCTCATTGCAGAAGCAGAGAGTAAAGTGCATGGTCGGGAAATGGATCAGATTCATTTCCATGAGGTAGGTACGAAAGATGCCATCGCAGATGTAGTTGCCTGTGCATATCTTTTGGAAAAGATCGGGGCCGATGAAATCGTTGCTTCTCCGATCGTCACAGGATACGGTCATGTACATTGTGCCCATGGTATTCTTCCGGTGCCTGCACCTGCGACAGCTCTTTTGCTTACCGGAATCCCGTCTTTGGCAGGAAGCGAGGCTGGAGAACGCTCCACTCCAACCGGAGTTGCACTGATCAAGCACTATGCAGATTCCTTCTCACAAAGACCACTGATGACCATTGACATAATCGGTTATGGAATGGGAACCAAAGATTTTAAGGAAGCCAATTGTGTCCGTGCATTTTTAGAGGATGTCTAAGGGGATAAGATGGAAAGCAGAGAAGTTTTAGAAAAATTAAGAAATCAGGAGATTTCCATTGAGGAAGCGGAGGCCTTTTTTTATAAGCAGCCTTATGAAGAATTGGGAGATTATGCAAAGCTGGATACCCATCGGGAGATCCGTTCCGGTTTTCCGGAGGTCGTTTATTGCAGTGGGAAATCTCCGGAGCATCTTCTGTCCATTTATCAGAAGCTTTTTCAGCTTCATGGTGAGGTTTTCGGAACCAGGGCTAGTCAGGAACAGTATGATCTTGTAAGGAAGAGTATTCCGCAGATTCAATATGATAAGGTTTCTCGTATTCTGAAGTATGAAAGAGCAGAAAAGGTAAAAACCGGCAGGATTGCAGTCTGTTCCGCCGGAACCGCGGATATTCCTGTAGCGGAAGAAGCAGCGCAAACTGCGGAGTTTTTCGGTGCGAATGTCGATCGTTTCTATGACGTTGGCGTGTGTGGCATTCATCGTCTTTTATCGAAGATTGATGCGATTCGCCAGGCCAATTGTATCGTGGCTGTGGCAGGAATGGAAGGCGCCTTAGCCAGTGTAATGGGAGGATTGGTGGATAAACCCATCATTGCTGTACCTACCTCCGTCGGATATGGTGCCAGTATGAATGGTATTTCTGCTTTACTTACTATGATCAATTCCTGTGCCAATGGTATCGCTGTGGTAAATATTGATAATGGCTATGGCGCAGGTTATATTGCAACACAGATCAATCGCATGGCCGGTCCGCACTCCTGATATGAAGGATTGATATTGTTGGAAATATGTGGTAAAATCATTTATTGTTAGTTAAATCTATCTTGTAAACCACATAGTATGTCTTGTAAGAAAGTGATAGGAATGATGAACACAAATACAAAATACAAAGTTTTAATTGTTTTATTTGCCTGTGTCAGTCTGATTTTTTTAGGAATTGCAGTATCCTATGATAAGATGCATTTGGATCAGGCGCAGGAAGCATCGACGGAAAGTCTGTCAGCGGAAAGCATGACAAGTCAGAGCGCCCGGGAAGTAGAAAGTACGGCTGCACCGGAAGCAACCACAGAGGAAGAAGATCCTTATATTGTCGTGATCGATGCCGGTCATGGCGGTAATGATAGTGGTGTTATGTACGAAACAGATTCCGGTTGGGCAGAAGAAAAAGATGTTACCATGAAGATCGCAAAAAATATGCGTGCAGAACTGGAGACCTATAAGAATGTTGAAGTACATTTTTCCAGAAAGAAGGACGTATATGTTGAACTCAGCGAACGAGCAGATTATGCCATTCGTAAAAAGGCCGATCTTTTTATCAGCCTTCATATTAATTCCATGGAGGATGCCGGAGGTTATGCAGAAGGTTTAAGTATTGCCGTTGCTTCCGGTACCTGTGATGAAGAAAATGGAAAGCAGAGTCAGAAATTAGGTTGTAATTTTGCTTATGAATTATCCCAGTTAGGAATTAAGAATAATGGTCTGATCATGCATTCTTCCCAGGATTATGATTATCCCAATGGCAGAGCCGCTGATTTTTATGCTTTGATCCGTGATACGGCACCGGAAGGAATCGTTACTGTTATTGTAGAACATGGATTTTTGGATAATGAGAATGACTATTATGATTATTTTTCCACCAAGAGTCAGCTTAAAAAATTGGGAGTAGCAGATGCGCGTGCCGTAGCTCGCTACCTTCAGTTAGAAAGCAAAGAAACCGGTAACATAT